>Ga0308156_1000434_pt1 | contig 87695 bp, 96 predicted proteins | sample PhyAR2_FD_201041 | JGI IMG/M metagenome (GOLD analysis project Ga0308156, IMG submission 201041) | Phyllosphere microbial communities from UC Gill Tract Community Farm, Albany, California, United States - DLSL A.R2 | ecosystem: Host-associated > Plants > Phyllosphere > Unclassified | place: USA... | reverse complement strand
TTCAGACGTCGTATCTTTTGACATGATTCTCTCCTGTTGAGATTTCCGTTAACTCAATAATCGCGAGCTTCCAGCGCTTTCAGGTCGTCCTGCGCTTCTTTCAACTTCTTCTCGCGCTTAGCAATTTTTTCCGCATCCCCTTTCTCTTTCGCTTCCTGCAGGTCGTGACGGCGCTCGGCTATCTCGTCCTTCTGTTCAGCGATTTTTTTCTGGTGATCGGCACGTAGCTTGCTGTCAGAACAGTTCGCTTTCACTTCGCTCAGCGCTTTTTTGAGACCCTCAACACGATGCTGATTGTTATGCTTTTCGGCATAACTGATCTCACGCTGAATATCCTGTTCTTTCTCCTGACAGAGAGAGTTGGCGAAGGACGCTGTGCTTAAAGAAAAAAGGGCCAGAGCCAGAGTAATGCGGAATTTCATTATCGAAACCTTCCATTGTGTTGCGGCGTGAGCCGCTATCCAGAGTCAAGCGGAGTACATACATGGGGTGCTCCGCGTACTTAAGCATAGTAAGTAAACGGGGGATTCACCAAAGTGAGTGAAAAGATTCGGAATCCTGGTAATTATCCAAATCTATGCGACGAATCGCGAATCAGTGACAGCCAGGCTGCAGGCTGGTTGTCATCTTCCTGCTGGGCAATGATATAACCGTGCGGCAGCGTACGGTCGAGCACCACTTTCGCGGCGGCACTCTGCGCGCGGGAATCAAACTTAATCAGTAAAACATCGTCCTGCGGGGTGATGCTCTTAAAGCGGATGCCGTTGGCATCAAGATGATGCCACACCGAAAAACCGTCAGGCACGCTGACACCCTGACTCACCGGGCGAATGGCCAGCGTCGATTCCTGATGCGAAAGCGTCGTCCAGGCCAGGAACATGAGGCTGAGCAACCCCAGGGCAATCATGGCCACGGCAAAACGGCGCACGGCAAGCGGTGAGATAACCATCGTTAACCTCTGGCCCCGTATTTCTTCTTCCACAGCACCACCAGCGAACCGACCAGACCAAAGACCAGCAGAACCACCGGTAACAGCATCAGGCAGGACATGAGCTGATCTTCATATTTCATGAAGACCGGCGTTTTGCCCAGCGCATAGCCCAGCGTGGTCAGGATCAGAACCCACAGCAGGCCGCTCATCCAGTTGAAGAACTGGAAACGGGTGCTGCTTAATCCGGAAAGACCCGCAATGGTAGGCAGCAGGGTGCGTACAAAGGCGATAAAGCGGCCGATCAGGAGCGCGGAAAGCCCGTGCTTATGGAAAAGATGGTGCGCCCGCTGGTGATAATGCGCAGGAAGGTGAGAGAGCCAGTTCTGCACCAGACGCGTATTGCCCAGCCATCGTCCCTGGATATAGCTCACCCAGCAGCCAAGGCTGGCGGCGATGGTCAGTAATAAAATGGTTTGCGGAAAGGCCATTGCCCCTTTGGCACACAGCACGCCGACGAGCACCAGTAAGCTGTCGCCAGGTAAAAAGGCGGCAGGCAGTAAACCGTTCTCAAGGAACAGAATCATAAATAAGACGAAGTAGAGCATGCCAATCATGGAAGGGTTGGCCAGCGTTTCAAAATCCTGCGCCCAGAGGGCATGCAGTAGTTGGGTCAAAAGTTCCATTCAGTGTTCCTGGAAATCGGTTAACGTCACGCCTGTTATCCGGGACAAACAGCACGGCGACATTGTTGTGATTTCATTATGGTCGCTCGCGGACACATTGAGGTGTGGCCAACACTGTTCCCTGTTAATTGGCTGGTTAGCAAGCACTAACTTACAAAATAACGAATTGAATCCAATTGTAACAAAGCCCAAGGTTCTGCGTCACAGAATTTGCAGGGGTGAGATGATTTTGGCGTAAGCCATGGAGGGGAGCGAGGGGATTTACAAAGGCTGACACTATATATGTTTTGCTTACCCACCTCTGCCAGAAGGCGCAGCGAAGCGCCTGCCAGCGAAAAGGTAAACTATTTTGCCGCACTGGCTGCCGTATCGAGATGAACGACAGGATTATCGGCAAAAAGATAGCGGTCAGCGTTAAATTCGAAGTCATCGCTGGTTTCATTGAACAGCATCTGCTTGGTGTTTTCCAGGTGCTGCCACATGGCCAGTTTTGCCGCATGGGGATCTTTGCGAATCAGCGCTTTAAGGATCTGATCGTGATCGTCGCACCAGTTATCCACGGTGCGGGAATCGATGTGATCGTGCAGTTTTTTCCAGTACGGGTTGTGAACGCGCTGAGTCCACATTTTTTCCACGATTGCCGCCAGCGCCGTGTTTTGCGTTGCCAGCGCGACCTGAACGTGGAACTGCAGGTCCCACTCTGAATCACGGAAACATTTTTCCTTGCGCGCGTTTTCCTGGATTTCCATCAGCTTCATGATGTCCTGCTTGGTCACCTGAGTCGCTGCAAATTCCGCAATATTGCTTTCGATAAGCTGGCGCGCCTGGAGCAGTTCAAACGGACCGTAGCTGGCGAATTCGAGACTTTCGTCGGCGACCGGGGAGTGTTTCGGCTGATTAGAAATCACGTGAATGCCGGAGCCTTTGCGAACTTCAACGTAGCCTTCCACTTCCAGCATGATAATCGCTTCACGCACCACGGTGCGGCTTACACTTTTTTCATCAGCGATAAAGCGCTCAGCGGGGAGTTTATCACCGACAAGGTAGACACCTTGCTCGATGCGATCTTTCAGCTCGGCAGCAAGTTGTTGATATAAACGACGTGGTTCGGTGATTTCCATATGCGCTCCAGGCAGGGTACGGCGGATTATTTGTTATACCACTTTTGCGTGCCAGTCTCCAGATTTTGCCATGAAAAAAGCCGCCCGGAGGCGGCTTCTGTGACATCAGGAAGGGCGCTAACTTTGCGTTGCCGGTCCCCCCAGGGACTCTTTTAGCACCTCTTCTGCCGACTTACTTTTCAGCACCGTCCAGATAACCACTGCACCCATCAGGTCGAAGATAGCCAGTACGGCAAACAGCGGGCTGAAGCCGATAGTGTCCGCCAGCGCACCCACCACCAGAGCAAACAGGGTGCTTGCTGTCCAGGCAGCCATACCGGTCAGGCCGTTAGCGGTAGCCACTTCGTTACGCCCGAAGACGTCAGAAGAGAGCGTAATCAGCGCACCGGACAGTGACTGGTGAGCAAAACCACCGACGCACAGCAGGGCGATTGCCACATACGGGCTGGTGAAGAGGCCGATCATGCCCGGGCCAATCATCAGCACTGCGCCCATCGTCACGACCATTTTACGGGAAACGATCAGGTTCACGCCAAACCAGCGCTGGAACAGCGGTGGCAGATAACCGCCAACGATACAGCCGAGATCGGCAAACAGCATTGGCATCCACGCGAACATCGCAATCTCTTTCAGGTTAAAGCCATAGACCTTAAACATGAACAGCGGGATCCAGGCGTTGAAGGTCCCCCAGGCGGGTTCGGCGAGGAAGCGCGGCAGGGCGATACCCCAGAACTGACGGGTACCCAGAATCTGCCAGACCGTCATTTTTTTGCCGTTGTTGGTCTGATGCTGAGCTTCCTGACCCCCAATGATGTATTCGCGTTCGTCTTCAGACAGTTTTTTCTGATCGCGCGGGTGTTTATAGAAAATCAGCCACGCCATGGCCCACGCAAAGCTCAGTACACCAGAGATAATGAACGCCATCTGCCAGCTGTGCATCACGATAGCCCACACCACCAGCGGTGGTGCAATCATCGCACCGATGGAAGAACCGACGTTGAAATAGCCGACGGCAATAGAACGCTCTTTCGCCGGGAACCACTCAGAGCTGGCTTTCAGCCCGGCCGGGATCATTGCCGCTTCCGCTGCACCTACCGCACCACGTGCCAGCGCCAGACCGCCCCAGCTGCCCGCCAGCGCCGTGGCGCCGCAGAAAATAGCCCAGGCGATGGCGAAGAAGGCGTAGCCGATTTTGGTCCCGAGAATATCCAGAACATAGCCTGCGACAGGCTGCATGATGGTGTAAGCCGCGGAATAAGCAGCAATGATGTAGGAATATTGCTGAGTGGAGATATGCAGCTCTTCCATCAACGTCGGGGCTGCGGCTGCCACGGTGTTACGTGTCAGGTAGCCCAGCACGGTGCCTAACGTCACCAGTGCGATCATATACCAACGTAACCCTTTAATTTTACGCATCTAAAACCTCATCGTTATGTTAATTCCGTGCCTTGCACGGCAACCTCTCGACCGTGTCCGGGAGCGGTTGTGTAACGGGAGGGGCTTAACCGGGAGATGTCCCGGAACGGCCCGAACCTTGCCATAAGTAAGCGTGCATAAGTCGGTATCCGTACCGTTAAAACCGATGTTTTCACACCGGGAATGCATTCCGTCGGCTTAGTGTTTGCGACGGCGAAAAGATAACTTGTCATACAACTTTAAAAGGTGAGTGACATCACAAATGCATGATTATTTGTAGGGACATTATGTGTTACGGATAAAGCCAGTTCTGGCGCGGCCTGGCGAAGGGTTTACCTCATTTGAGGTAATTAATTTGTCTGCGTTTATTGATCTAACTCACGAAAAAATGTTCTGTCTCTGGAAATTGGTGTGATAACTTTGCAGCATCTGAGCATAAGCTTTCTGACGCTCTCGTTACGAGGAAGACGATAATGACACCGTTTATGACCGAAGATTTTCTGTTAGATACCGAATTTGCTCGCCGCCTGTACCACGACTACGCCAAAGACCAGCCAATTTTCGACTACCACTGCCATTTACCGCCGCAGCAGGTTGCCGAAAATTACCGTTTCAAAAACCTGTATGACATCTGGCTGAAAGGTGACCACTACAAATGGCGTGCGATGCGCACCAACGGCGTGGCGGAGCGCCTGTGTACCGGTGATGCAAGCGACCGCGAGAAGTTTGACGCCTGGGCGGCGACCGTTCCGCACACCATCGGCAACCCGTTATATCACTGGACGCACCTTGAGCTGCGCCGTCCGTTCGGCATCACCGGAAAGCTGCTCTCCCCGGCTACCGCCGATGAAATCTGGGATCGGTGCAATGAATTACTGGCGCAGGATACCTTCTCCGCCCGCGGCATCATGAAGCAGATGAACGTGAAGATGGTGGGGACCACTGACGATCCGATTGACTCCCTGGAACATCACGCGGTGGTCGCCCGCGATACCTCGTTTGATATTAAAGTGCTGCCAAGCTGGCGTCCGGATAAAGCCTTTAATATCGAACAGGCGACGTTCAATGATTACATGGCGAAGCTGGCGGAAGTGTCTGACACCGACATTCGTCGTTTTGCAGACCTGCAGAGCGCGCTGACCAAACGTCTGGACCACTTCGCGGCACATGGCTGTAAAGTCTCTGACCACGCGCTGGATGTGGTGATGTTTGCGGAATCAAATGAAGCTGAGCTTGATAGCATTCTGGCACGTCGCCTGTCCGGTGAATCCCTGAGCGAGCACGAAGTGGCACAGTTCAAAACGGCGGTGCTGGTCTTCCTCGGTGCGGAATATGCTCGTCGCGGTTGGGTGCAGCAATACCACATTGGTGCCCTGCGCAATAACAACCAGCGCCAGTTTAAACTGCTGGGCGCGGACGTGGGCTTCGACTCCATCAACGATCGCCCGCTTGCGGAAGAGCTCTCTAAGCTGCTGAGCAAACAGAACGAGCAAAATCTGCTGCCAAAAACCATCCTCTACTGCCTGAACCCGCGCGATAACGAAGTGCTGGGTACCATGATCGGCAACTTCCAGGGTGAAGGTATGCCAGGCAAGATGCAGTTCGGTTCCGGCTGGTGGTTCAATGACCAGAAAGACGGGATGGAGCGTCAAATGACGCAGCTGGCGCAGCTGGGTCTGTTAAGCCGCTTTGTGGGCATGCTGACCGACAGCCGTAGCTTCCTTTCTTACACGCGCCACGAATATTTCCGCCGCATTCTGTGCCAGATGATTGGCCGCTGGGTAACCGCGGGTGAGGCCCCTGCCGATATTCAGCTGCTGGGCGAAATGGTGAGAAACATCTGCTTTAACAATGCGCGCGACTACTTCGCCATTGAACTGAACTAAGGCCGTTTGAGGTTGATATGCAATACATCAAAATCCATTCGCTGGATAACGTTGCCGTCGCGCTGGCGGATCTGGCCGAAGGTGAAGTTGTCACCGTTGATAACCAGACGGTAACCCTGCGTCAGGCGGTGACTCGCGGGCATAAGTTTGCCGTGAAGCCGATCGCCCAAGGAGACAACGTTGTTAAATACGGTCTCCCGATTGGTCATGCGCTGGCGGATATTGCGCCGGGTGAGCATATTCATTCCCACAACACCCGCACCAATCTGAGCGATCTGGACGAGTACAGCTATCAACCTGATTTAGCGGCGGAAGAAGCGCAGGCGGCGGATCGCGAGGTACAGATCTACCGCCGGGCGAACGGTGAGGTGGGGATCCGCAACGAGCTGTGGATCCTTCCCACCGTCGGCTGCGTGAATGGGATCGCGCGTCAAATCCAGACGCGTTTCCTGAAAGAGACCCACGACGCCGAAGGTACGGACGGTGTGCACCTGTTCAGCCACACCTACGGCTGTTCTCAGCTTGGCGACGACCACATCAACACCCGCACCATGCTGCAAAACATGGTCCGCCACCCGAACGCGGGCGCGGTGCTGGTGATTGGCCTGGGCTGCGAGAACAATCAGGTGGATGCGTTTCGCGACACGCTGGGTGAGTTTGACCCCGAGCGCGTGCACTTTATGGTGTGTCAGCACCAGGATGATGAAGTGGAAGCGGGCATTGAGCACCTTCACCAGCTGTATGAGGTGATGCGTCACGACAGGCGTGAGCCGGGCAAGCTGAGCGAGCTGAAGTTCGGCCTGGAGTGCGGCGGGTCTGATGGCCTGTCCGGGATCACCGCGAACCCGATGCTGGGCCGCTTTTCAGACTATGTGATCGCCAACGGCGGTACGACGGTGCTGACAGAAGTGCCGGAAATGTTCGGTGCTGAACGTATTCTGATGAGCCACTGTCGCGACGAAGAGACGTTTGAGAAGACCGTCACCATGGTGAACGACTTCAAACAGTACTTTATCGCCCACAACCAGCCGATTTATGAAAACCCGTCTCCGGGTAACAAAGCGGGCGGGATCACCACGCTTGAAGAGAAGTCTCTCGGCTGCACGCAAAAAGCGGGCGCCAGCCCGGTGGTTGATGTCCTGCGCTACGGTGAACGTCTTAAAACGCACGGTCTGAATTTGCTCAGCGCACCGGGTAACGATGCGGTTGCGACCAGCGCGCTGGCCGGCGCCGGCTGCCACATGGTGCTGTTCAGCACCGGGCGCGGGACACCGTACGGTGGCTTTGTGCCGACGGTCAAAATCGCGACCAACAGCGAGCTGGCAGCGAAGAAAAAACACTGGATCGACTTTGATGCAGGCCAGTTAATCCACGGCAAAGGGATGCCGCAGTTGCTGACGGAATTCGTGGATACCATTGTGGAGTTTGCCAACGGCAGACAGACCTGTAACGAGAAGAATGACTTCCGCGAACTGGCGATCTTCAAGAGTGGCGTGACGCTGTAAGTGTGGTGCGGGTGATGCCCTCACCCCTGTGGAGAGGGTCAAATACTAAAACGGCAACCTTCGGTTGCCGTTTTGCTTTACGTTTTGTCACCGGGCTTTTGTTTACCCGCGTAACGCGTTCTTCGCTAAACGCGCGTCTTCCGCCTGGCATGCCGCTGCGGTGAACAGCACGTCCGTTGAGGAGTTCAGCGCGGTTTCACAGGAATCCTGCAATACACCGATGATAAAGCCGACGGCCACTACCTGCATGGCAATCTCATTCGGGATACCGAACATATTGCACGCCAGTGGGATCAGCAGCAGCGAACCACCCGCCACACCCGATGCACCACACGCACACAGCGACGCCACCACGCTCAGCAACAGCGCCGTGGGCAGATCGACCGGAATGCCCAGCGTATGCACAGCCGCCAGCGTCAGCACGGTAATGGTAATTGCCGCACCCGCCATATTCACGGTCGCACCCAGCGGGATGGAAACCGAGTAGGTGTCGCGATCCAGATTCAGCTTCTCCGCCAGCGCCATGTTAACCGGAATGTTTGCCGCAGAGCTGCGGGTGAAGAACGCATACACACCGCTCTCGCGCAGGCAGGTTAACACCAGCGGATACGGGTTACGGCGGATCTGCCAGAACACCAGCAGCGGGTTAATTACCAGCGCAACCAGCAGCATGCAACCAATCAGTACCACCAGCAACTGCGCATAGCCCAACAGTGCGCCAAAGCCGGTGGTCGCCAGCGTGGAAGAGACCAGACCGAAGATACCGATTGGCGCAAAGCGAATCACGATTTTGACCATAAAGGTCACGGCGTTCGACACGTCGTTGACCAGGTTTTTCGTTGTTTCGTTGCCGTGACGCAGGGCAAAACCAAGACCGATCGCCCAGACCAGGATGCCGATGTAGTTAGCGTTCATCAGTGCCGTAATCGGGTTAGAGACCATGCTCATCAGCAGGCCGCGCAGCACTTCCACAATACCGGATGGCGGGGTGATATCACCCGCAGCGCTGGTCAGGTGCAGCGAGGACGGGAACAGGAAGCTGAAAACGACGGCTGTTAAGGCTGCAGAGAAGGTGCCCAGCAGATACAGGAACAAGATAGGGCGAATGTTGGTTTTTTGTCCGTGTTGATGATTGGCAATTGACGCCATGACCAGCATCAGCACCAGCACCGGTGCCACGGCTTTCAGTGCGCCAACGAAAAGGGTGCCAAGCAGCCCCGTCGCTTCCGCAGCCGGTTTTGACACCATTGCCAGCAGAATCCCCAGTACCAGCCCTACCAGAATTTGTTTAACGAGACTGCCTTGCGCCAGGCGCGCAAAGAGACCAGTTGATTGTGTGCTCATAAAAATTCCTAAGTGAAATTGCGTTCCATCCTTTATGTGCTCTAAGTCACATTTATGTCCGGATGTAAGAAAATGTTTGCCTGGTTGAGTATAGGGAAACCGGATGCGGAGGGAAGCGTAAAATGCTGCATTTTACGTGTTGCGTCATAGTTTTTAACTATTCATTTACAAAAGTGTGCTGACCCTCTCCCTGGGGGAAAGAGGGCCAGCGTAAAGGCAGCAGGAAGGACCGTAATTACTCCACCTGTTGCTTCTTATCGTGCTGACGATTAACCCAGGTATTGATAAGCAACGTCACGATCAGAATGCCAAACACCACACCGAGCGAGATAGCGATAGGGATGTGGTAGAAATCGACAATCAGCATCTTGATACCGATAAACACCAGGATCACCGACAGACCATATTTCAGCATTGAGAAGCGCTCAGCCGCGCCTGCCAGCAGGAAGTACATGGCACGCAGACCGAGGATGGCGAACAGGTTAGATGTCAGCACAATGAACGGGTCAGTGGTGACCGCGAAGATAGCCGGAATGCTGTCTACCGCGAAAATCACATCGCTCAGCTCAACCAGAATCAGCACCAGCAGCAGCGGCGTGGCAAAAAGCAGGCCATTCTTACGCACGAAGAAGTGCTCGCTCTCGATCTTGTCGGTCATGCGCAGATGACCACGGATCCACTTCACCAGCGGACGGTCGCCAATAGCGGAGCCATCTTCTTTTGCCAGCGCCATTTTGATCCCGGTGAACAGCAGGAATGCGCCGAAGACATACAGCAGCCATTCGAACTGCGTAATCAGCCAGCTTCCGGCGAAGATCATAATCGTACGCAGGATAATCGCACCCAGCACGCCGTACACCAGCACGCGACGCTGCAGGGCCGCAGGCACGGCAAAGTAGCTGAACAGCATCAGCCAGACGAAGACGTTATCGACAGCCAGGGCTTTTTCGATCAGATAGCCGGTGAGGAACGCGAGCGCCTGAGGATCGGCAACCGCACGGCCTTCCGTTGAGGCCAGGTACCACCAGAAGGCAGCACAGAAGAGCAGGGAGAGGGTGACCCACACCAGTGACCAGGCCGCAGCCTGTTTCATCGTCATGCCATGTGCGCCGCGACGCCCCTGCAAAAAGAGGTCGATCGCCAGCATGATGAGCACGACAACCGCGAATCCGCCCCACAACATGGGAGTGCCGACAGAATGCATACTATTTTCCTTACACATAAAAAACAAAAACGGCCATGGTCAGAAGACGATAGCCGTTAGCTTTTTATGCATAGACCTCGCCTTCCGGCAAGGTCTCACTTACAACCAAAAAGACGGGCTTTTTGATTGCCCGGCGACCGGATGCGGTTTTGCACGCATCGTAATGACGATCCACCGGCAAGGAAGTTACTCCCCTTTGCAGGTAACAAAATATGTCAGACCAGTGATTTCGTCAATGGTCTGCACCGTTTCATTACACAGCTTTACGCGATAGCTTCTGCGCCCACGCCATCTGCAGGGAAGACTACGCCGGTTTGACGGCGGATCTCGGTTTGCAGTTTCGCCGTGGTGCGGCTGACCGCCAGCCCAGGGTGATTCACTTCATTGTCTTCTACCAGACGGGCGAAGACCTCTGCCTCATAGAGCATAGTGTTAATATGCTGAGGCTGCGTCAGCTCCTGCGCTTTGCCGCCACGTGGGACAATGCTCAGCTTCTGACACTCGGAAATCTTCTCGATAACCAGTGAGCCCGCTTCGCCCTGAATTTCGCTGGGCAGAACGGAATCGCTCACCTTGGAGTGCTGCAGCGTAACGCTGAAATCACCGTAATCCAGCACCACGATGCCGTGCGCATCCACACCGCTTTCCAGCAGGCTGGCCGTGGCGGTGACGCCGTGCGGCTCGCCCCACAGCGCCACGGCAGAGGCCAGACAGTAAAAACCGATGTCCATAATCGAGCCGTTAGAGAAGGCCGGGTTAAAGGTGTTCGGGTTTTCACCGTCCAGATAACGCTGATAGCGCGACGAGTACTGGCAGTAATTAATAAACGCTTTACGCACTTTGCCAATCTTCGGCAGAGACTGCTGTAACAGCAGGAAGTTTGGCAGGCTGGCGGTTTTGAACGCTTCGAACAGCACCACCTGATTGTCGCGGGCAAGCTGAATCGCGGCTTCCACTTCCTGAATGTTCGAGGCCAGCGGCTTCTCGCAAATCACATGTTTTTTATGGCTAAGAAACAGCGACGTTTGCGGAAAGTGCAGGGAGTTTGGGCTGGCGATGTAGACCGCGTCAATGGCGTCACTTTGCGCCATCTCATCGAGCGACGTGAACAGATGTTCAACCAGATAGTCGTTCGCGAAACTCTGCGCCTGCTCCAGGCTGCGGGAATAGACTGCGGTGAGCTTAAATTTGCCGGTTTCATGGGCGGCGTCGACGAACTGGCGGGTGATCCAGTTCGTGCCAATAACTGCGAAACGTATCATAAACGTTTACGTACTCCGTAGCAGGGAACCTTAGCCACTGTAGCACGTGATTATTGCAAAACCAGTGCGCTACTGCGCATTACTCTTTAACGATAAATGCGTAAGCCATAAACGGGTATCGAACTCCAGCTGGTGGTACTGCGGCTCCATATGGCAGCACAGAGAGTAGAAGGCCTTGTCGTGCTCTTTTTCCTTCAGGTGTGCCAGCTCATGCACCACGATCATCCGCAAGAACGCTTCCGGTGCGTGACGAAACACGGTGGCAACGCGGATCTCCGCTTTCGCTTTGAGCTTGCCGCCCTGAACACGGGAAACGGCAGTGTGCAGGCCGAGCGCGTTTTTCAACACATGGATCTTGTTGTCGTACATCACCTTATTGATGGGTGGCGCGCTCTTCAGATAGGTGTTTTTCAGATCCTGGGTATACTGCCAGAGCGCCTTATCGGTCGCGAAGTCATGCGTCCCCGGATAGCGTTTTTCCAGCACCGCGCCCAGCTTTTGCTCGGCAATTAAGCTGCGAACCTGAGAAAGTAAGTTCTCCGGGTAGCCCTGGAGATAAGTTAGTTGGTTCATCAACGCCCCAATTTGACAATAAAACGGGTATACTCACGCACCCTTTTCAGGGATAACGCCGAAATTTTACCATTCAGGAGGGCCGATGAGCCACTTAGACAACGGTTTCCGTTCACTCAACCTTAAACGTTTCCCGGAAACGGACGACGTTAACCCGCTTCAGGCGTGGGAAGCGGCGGATGAATATCTGCTGCAACAGTTGGATGACACTGAAATCAGCGGCCCGGTTTTGATCCTGAATGACGCGTTTGGCGCGCTGGGCTGTGCTCTGGCAGAACACGCGCCTTACAGCATCGGTGATTCCTACTTGAGCGAGCTGGCGACGCGGGAAAACCTGCGCCACAACGACATCGACGAATCCAGCGTTAAGTTCCTCGACAGTACCGCGGACTACCCGCAGGCGCCGGGCGTGGTGCTGATCAAAGTGCCAAAAACAATGGCGCTGCTGGAACAACAATTGCGCGCACTGCGCAACGTCGTTACCCCACAAACGCGTATTATCGCGGGGGCCAAGGCGCGTGATATCCATACCTCAACGCTGGAACTGTTCGAGAAAGTGCTCGGCCCAACCACCACGACGCTGGCCTGGAAAAAAGCGCGCCTCATTAACTGTACTTTCAGTGCCCCGGAACTGGCCGACGCGCCAGAAACCCTGAGCTGGACGCTGGAAGGCACTGACTGGACAATCCACAACCACGCGAACGTCTTCTCCCGCACCGGCCTTGATATCGGGGCGCGTTTCTTTATTGAAAATCTGCCGGATAACCTGGAAGGCGAAATCGTCGATCTGGGCTGCGGTAACGGTGTGATTGGCCTGACGCTGCTGGCGAAGAACCCTGACGCGAGCGTTGTATTTAGTGATGAGTCGCCGATGGCGGTGGCCTCCAGTCGTCTGAACGTTGAAACCAACATGCCGGACGCGCTGGATCGCTGCGAGTTTATGATTAATAACGCGCTGTCGGGCGTTGAGCCGTTCCGCTTTAATGCCGTGTTCTGTAATCCCCCGTTCCACCAGAAACACGCCCTGACGGATAACGTCGCCTGGGAGATGTTCCACCATGCACGCCGCTGCCTGAAAATTAACGGCGAGCTGTATATCGTGGCGAACCGTCACCTGGACTACTTCCACAAGCTGAAGAAGATCTTCGGTAACTGCACCACGGTTGCCACCAACAACAAGTTCGTGGTGCTGAAATCCGTCAAGCTGGGTCGCCGCCGCTAACGCGGGGCGCTGAGTTTACACCGGCCTGCCTCGCGTGCAGGCCCGTTGAGCGTTGCGTCACTCAGAGACTCAAGGCCAGCGTTGTGCCCTGCGCAATGGCGCGTCGCGCATCCAGCTCCATCGCCACGTCGCATCCGCCGATCTGGTGTACCGTTTTTCCCGCCACACGCAGCGGATCCACCAGATCGCGCTTCGGCTCCTGACCCGCACACAAAATCACATGATCCACCTGCAGCAGCTGCGGCTCACCGCCGATCAGCACGTGCAGCCCCGCGTCATCGATCTTCTGATAGCTCACCGACGGTATCATCTTCACCCCGCGAGAGAGCAGGGTTGCGCGATGGATCCAGCCCGTGGTTTTGCCCAGTCCTTCACCGGGTTTGCTGGCTTTACGCTGCAGCATGACGATCTGACGCGGGCTTTTCGGCAGCTGGGGTCCTTCCGGCCGCAAGCCGCCGGACTGGTTAAGGCTGGTGTCGATACCCCATTCCACGCAGAAGTCGGCAATGTTCTGGCTGGTGGGTTCGCCGGGCTGACTTAAGTACATCGCGGTATCGAACCCGATCCCGCCGCAGCCGATGATCGCCACTTTTGCCCCCACCGGCGCTTTGTCACGCAAAACGTCCAGATAGCTCAGGACTTTCGGATGATCGATGCCCTCGATCGCAGGCCTGCGTGGTGCGATCCCGCTCGCCAGGATCACCTCATCGTAATCCATTACATCCGCCGGATTTACAAACTGGTTGAGGCGCAGATCCACGCCCGTCAGGTCGATCATTCGGCGGTAATAGCGCAGGGTTTCGTAAAATTCTTCTTTGCCCGGGATCTGTTTGGCGATATTGAACTGCCCGCCAATCTCAGCGGCGGCATCGAACAACGTCACGCTGTGGCCGCGCGAGGCGGCATTCACCGCAAACGCCAGACCCGCCGGGCCGGCACCGACCACGGCCAGGCGTTTTTTATTCACCGCCGGGAAAATCGGCATTTTGGTTTCGTGGCAGGCGCGGGGGTTGACCAGACACGAAGTGACCTTGCCAACAAAAATCTGATCCAGACAGGCCTGATTACAGCCGATACAGGTGTTAATCTCATCTGCACGCCCGCTCTGCGCTTTGGAAAGCAGCTCGGCATCCGCAAGGAACGGACGTGCCATGGAGACCATGTCGGCATCCCCGGCGGCGATCACATTTTCCGCCACCTGCGGGTCGTTAATGCGGTTAGTGGTCACCAGCGGGACAGACACTTTCCCTTTCAGCTTGCGCGTGACCCAGCTGAACGCCGCGCGTGGCACCGGCGTGGCGATGGTCGGAATACGCGCCTCGTGCCAGCCGATACCGGTATTGATGATGGTCGCGCCGGCGGCTTCAATCGCCTGCGCCAGCTGCACGGTTTCGTCGAACGTCCCGCCGCCTTCCACCAGGTCGAGCATCGACAGGCGGTAGATAATAATAAAATCCGCCCCGGCACGTTCACGCACGGCGCGCACCACTTCCACTGCAAAGCGCATGCGGCGCGCGTAATCGCCTCCCCACTCATCGTCGCGCTGGTTTGTGCGGGCCGCGAGGAATTCGTTGATCAGGTAGCCTTCCGAGCCCATCACCTCAACACCGTCATAGCCCGCTTCACGCGCCAGTGCCGCACAGCGGGCGAAGTCGTCAATCAGCGTCAGGATCTCATCGTGGCTGAGGGCATGGGGCGTAAAGCGGTTAATCGGGGCCTGAATGGCCGACGGTGCGACCAGATTCGGTTGATAGCTGTAACGCCCGGTGTGCAGGATCTGCAGGGCAATTTTCCCGCCCTCCCGGTGAACGGCGTCAGTGACCACGCGATGATGCGGCAGCTGGCTGGCGTCGTTCAGCACCGCACCGCCTTCCATCCCCACGCCAGAAGGCGCAGGGGCCACCCCGCCGGTAACAATCAGCGCCACCCCGTGACGCGCGCGCTCGGCATAGAAGGCCGCCAGACGTTCGGCCCCGTCCGGATGTTCTTCAAGCCCGGTATGCATTGAGCCCATCAGCACGCGGTTTTTAAGGGTGGTGAACCCCAGATCGAGGGGGGCAAATAACGACGGGTAGTGGCTCATAGTCTCTTCCAGTGTAAAATTATTGTTATGTGGTCGGATGAGTTACTAATTTAGCCAGCGATGAGTAAAAGGGAAAAGGGGAATGCGGCGATTGTGATGGGATTCAAATATTGGTGTGGTCTGATGCCCTCTCCCTGAGGGAGAGGGGGCGTTATAGCTCTCAGGGAGAGGGGGCACGCACTAAACCCGGTGCCTGCCACATCGATGTCGTCAGTCCGCTGTCCACCAGCCCAAGCTGGTCGGCATAAACGGCCTGCCACTTCTGCATCATACCGTCGTACAACTCCCGGTGCGCCGGGTTTGGCGTGAACTCGCGGCTCCATTTCACCAGCCGTTCGCCTGTCGCCGCCATATCCGAAAACAGCCCGGCTCCTGTTCCGGCAGCAATCGCGCAGCCCAGCGCTGTCGCCTCTTTCACTTGCGGGACGCGCACCGGCAGACCGGTCACGTCGCTTAAAATCTGGCTCCACAACGCGCCTTTCGAGCCACCGCCTGCAAACACCAGACCGTCGAACGTTACCCCTGAGAACCGTGAGATCTGCGTCAGGTTACACGCCGAGACAATCGCCGCGTTCTCTTCCAGCGCACGGAACAGCGTGGCTTTGTTGCATTTTTCCGGGTCGATGGAGAGGTTAATAAACGACGGCGCGGCGTGATACCACTGCTTGAAGTGCATAGCATCTGAGAAGATCGGCATAACACCGTGTGAACCGGCAGGCACGCGGCTGGCCATCTCCTCAAGCAGGGAGTAAGTGTCCATTCCCATCCGCTCCGCGATGAGTTTCTCTTCCGCGCAGAAGGCGTCACGGAACCAGCGCATGGTCAGGCCGGTAAAGAAGCTGATCGACTCCGCCTGCGCCATGCCGGGGATCACATGCGGATTCACGCGGATGTTCATCTCCGGGTCGGTGCGTACCTGCGGCAGGTTGACCACCTGCTGCCAGAAGGTACCGCCCAGCACGGCCGTTTGCCCGGCCCGCACGACGCCTAACCCAAGACAGCCAAGCTGCACGTCGCCACCGCCCATCACCACCGGCGTGCCTTCGCGCAGGCCGCTCTGCTGTGCGGCATCTTTGGTGATCGCACCGAGCACGGTGCCGGTCTCCTTCACCGGAGAGAGGATATCGGCACGCAGCCCGGCCATGTCGAGCAGCGCCGAACGCCAGTCGCGGGAGAAGAGATCCAGCATACCGGTAGTCCCGGCATTGGACGGATCAACGGCCAGCTCGCCGGACAGTTTTGCCGCCAGCCAGTCGCTTATCATGGTGATCGTGGCGGCTTTGCGGTAGATGTCCGGACGATGGTGCGCCAGCCACAGCAGGCGCGGCATGGCGCTCAGGGCCAGGGTCTGGCCGGAGACGTCATACACTTCGGATTCAAAACGGTAGTCGTGGATCTCTTTGAGTTCGGCTACCTCGCGGCTGGCGCGGGCATCGACGTTGGCGCACGCCCAGATGGCGTCGCCATTGCGGTCATACAGCACGATCCCCTCGCGCATTGAGCAGCAGGCCACAGACTGGATATCCGCTGCGCTCAGGCGGGCGCGCTCCAGCGCCTGATGAATACACTGGCAGGTGAGCCGCCAGTTAATGTCGAGATCAAACTCCATCGAGCCCGGCACATTCTCCACGCTCAGGTGTTTCCACTCGGCCTGGCCAACGGCAACCTGATTTCCCTGCAAATCGAAAATTACGGCGCGAACGCTGCCTGTCCCTGCATCTAACGCTAAAAGGTAACTCATGAGCATGCCTCGTGTCAGGCGCAGGACAGGCTCTTAGCTCGCCAGAGCCAGCACCGCGCGGGCTGTCGTCTCCTCCGTCACCAGGCCATTAATACGGCGGCCTTTGAGTGCGGCATAAATCGCATCGGCTTTCTCTTCACCTCCGGCCACGCCAACGATGGTGGGCAACTGCGCCAGTTCATCGAGCGTGACGCCCAGCAATTCCCGGTGGATCTCCAGCTCGTGCACGCATTCCCCTTCGGCGTTCAGGAAATAGCCGAGGATATCGCCCACCGCCCCTTTGCGGGCGTACATCAGCTGTTCACCTTCGCTGATATAGCCGGAGCGCAATATGGTGGCGTCCCGGCGCTGGTTTACTGAACCAATGCCTACCACCGCCACATCGGCCGCGGCGGCGGCGAGGATCACGTCCCGCACGCTGGATTCGCGTTTTAAGATCCCGGCCACTTCGGCGGAGGAAACGCGAAGCGGGGCGGGGATCATGCTGACGCTGCAGGCGGCATCAAGCTGACCGATGCCCGTCATATACGGCCCAACGCCGCCGGAGAGCGTCACCAGGCGGATCTGCTGCGAGCTGATAAAACCGCTTAAGTGCTGCAGGCTGCTCATGGTGGTTTCACCAAATCCCACCGCCAGCAGCTGGCCGGGCTCCAGCACGCCCATCAGCGATTGCGCTGCGCCAATGCCCAGCCGGACATTCATGGGCGGGGTATTCAGGGCCGGCAACACGCGAACCAGCTTGAGCCCGAAGCGCTGCTGCAGCTCGGTTTCCAGCGCCAGACAGCCCTCATAGCGGGAGTTGATCTGCACGCGGATCACCCCGGACTGGCGTCCTTTCTCCAGCAGACGCGAGATCTTCAGGCGCGGCAGTCCGAGCCGCTCGCCGATGTCGTTCTGGGTTAATCCGTCGTGGTAGTAGCACCAGGCGACGCGGGCAACCAGCTCTTCTTCCGCCAGCGCCAGCCCGGCAAAACGACCTTCTTCCGCAGTGCGTTTATCGCTCATAATTGAACTCTTATAAAAATTTAGATCATATGTTCGCGATCGCGCAGAAAGAAAATGTGAACCACGCGACAAAACAGATCTTTTAGATTGATTTGTGTCTGTGTGGATCTTAATCGATAAATTTGTGATCCCTGCACGGTTCTAAATATAGTTCACCGTCTACGCTTTTGAACATTATTAAATCTAAAAATCATTTGTTCAATAGCGGAGCGATAATGACGCCACTTATCGAAGCACGTGATATCAGCAAGCAGTTCTCCGGCGTACCGGTCCTGAAAGGTATTCATTTCACGCTGCTTGCGGGTCAGGTGCATGCGCTGATGGGCGGTAACGGCGCGGGAAAATCAACGCTGATGAAAATCATCGCCGGGGTGGAAACGCCGGACAGCGGTGAACTTTCGGTTGACGGCCACGCGTTTGCGCGGCTTTCGCCCGCGCAGGCCCACAGGCTGGGGATTTATCTGGTGCCGCAGGAACCCCTGCTTTTCCCCAACCTGACGGTGCGGGAAAACATCCTTTTCCGCCTGCCGCGTGAGGCCGGTATGGGGGAACGGCTGGCGGAGAAACTCCAGCAGCTGCAGTGTCAGCTCAATCTTGATGCCACCGCCAGCACCCTGGAAGTGGCGGATCAACAGATGGTGGAGATCCTGCGCGGCCTGATGCGTAACGCGAAGATCCTGATCCTTGATGAACCCACGGCGTCGCTCACCCCGGGGGAAACCGAACGGCTGTTCCGCCAGATCCGCGCGTTGCAGGCGCTGGGCGTCGGCATTGTTTTTATCTCACACAAATTACCGGAGATCCGCCAGCTGGCGAGCCACGTTTCGGTAATGCGCGACGGCGCGATCGTGCTCAGCGGTGAAACTGCACAGTTTGACGATAACGCCCTGATTACCGCCATGACGCCGGTGAGCCGCGAAAAAGGATTAAGTGATGCGCAAAAACTGTGGCTGGCGCTGCCGGGCAATCGCCGCACGCAGCCGCAGGATTTCCCGGTGCTGCGGGTGGAAGAGCTTACCGGTGAGGGGTTTATCGATCTCAGCATGGAAATCTATGCCGGGGAAATAGTTGGCCTCGCCGGGCTGGTCGGCTCCGGGCGCACCGAGTTTGCGGAAACGCTGTATGGGCTGCGCCCGGTGCGCGGTGGGCGAGTCTGGCTGGAAAATCAGGAAATAACCGGCGAACCCGTGGCGGCACGGCTGGAGAAAGGGCTGGTCTACCTGCCAGAAGACCGACAGGTTTCCGGCTTGTTCCTGGATGCGCCGATTCGCTGGAACACCGTGGCGCTGAATGAGCCCTCGGTCTGGCAGCAGCGCAAACGGGAGTCGGCGGTGGTGGAGCGCTATCACCGGGCGCTGGGGATCAAGCTTAACCATGCGGATCAAACCGTGCGCACGCTCTCCGGCGGCAACCAGCAGAAGGTGTTGCTGGCGCGCTGTCTGGAGGCGAATCCGCTGCTGTTGATCGTCGATGAACCGACACGCGGAGTGGATGTGTCGGCGCGGGCCGATATCTATCAGCTCATCAAAAGCGTGGCGGCGCAGAACGTGGCGGTGCTGATGATCTCAAGCGATCTGGATGAGTTCCCCGGGCTTGCCGATCGCGTGCTGGTGATGCACCAGGGCGTGCTCAGCGGCGAGCTGTCCCGGCACGCGGTCAGTCTTGACAGAATGATGGCGCTGGCATTCGGAGGGCAGTCATGAAGACCTTACTGAAAAATCGCGAACTGAGCGCGTTCATCGCCATTCTGGCGTTGTTCGCGGTGCTGGTGGGGCTCAATCCGGCCTATTTCAGCCTGCAAACGCTGGGGATGATCTTCGCCAGTTCGCAAATCCTGATCCTGCTGGCGCTCGGCGCCGCGCTGGTGATGTTGACCCGCAATATTGATGTTTCCGTCGGCTCTACCGTCGGGCTATCTGCCATTGCCGTGGGGGTGGCCCTGAACAGCGGCTACACCCTGCCGGTATCGATTCTCTTTGCGCTGTCGATTGGCGCACTGGCGGGAGCATTTAACGGTTTTCTGGTGGTGGGGCTACGTATTCCGGCAATTGTGGCCACCCTCGGCACGCTGGGCCTCTATCGCGGGGCGATGCTGCTGTGGACGGGAGGAAAGTGGATTGAAGGGCTACCGCCGAGCCTGAAATCGCTCTCTGAACCTGCCGCTATGGGTATTTCACCGCTCGGAATGGGCGTGGTGTTTTTAGCCGCGGTCGGCGCATGGACGTTGTCGCGCACCGCCTTCGGACGCGATTTCTACGCCGTGGGCGATAACCTTACCGCCGCACGTCAGCTGGGCGTGGCGGTGAACCGGACGCGAATGATCGCTTTTACGCTGAACGGCATGCTGGCCGCGTGTGCGGGGATTGTCTTCGCTTCGCAGATTGGCTTTGTACCAAACCAGACCGGCAGCGGGCTGGAGATGAAAGCCATTGCCGCCTGCGTACTCGGGGGGATCTCTCTGCTGGGCGGTACCGGGACGCTTATTGGCGCCTTACTGGGGGCTTTTTTCCTGACTCAAATCGACACCGTGCTGGTGCTGTTCAGGCTGCCCGCGTGGTGGAATGACTTTATCGCCGGGCTGGTGTTGCTCGGTGTGCTGGTGCTCGACGGGCGTTTGCGCCAGGCGCTGGCCCGGCATCAACGGGCACTTAAGTACAGCCGCTTCCAGCCCGGTAACAAAGGGGGGAAGCATGTCACCCCGTTTACGAAACACAAAAAAGAGGTGGCGTAAATGAAGCTTAACTGGGAAAGCGCGCTGCTGATATTACTGGTGCTGGAAATCCTGCTCTTTGGGGCCATCAATCCGCGCATGCTCGATATCAACATGCTGCTGTTCAGCACCAGCGATTTTATCTGCATTGGCATTGTGGCGCTGCCGCTCACCCTGGTGATCATCAGCGGCGGCATTGATATTTCTCTCGGTTCGACCATCGGCCTGTGTGCCATCGCGCTGGGGGTGATGATGCAGGCGGGCTGGCCGATGGCGCTGGCGATACCGTTGACGCTGCTGCTCGGCCTGCTGTGCGGTCTGGTCAACGCTGCGCTGCTCCACTACACCGGCATCAGCCCACTGGTTATCACCCTCGGCACGCTCTATCTCTACGGCGGTGGCGCATTGCTGCTCTCCGGCATGGCGGGGGCGACCGGTTACGAAGGCATCGGGGGCTTCCCGGACAGCTTTACCGCGTTCGCTAACCTCACGTTCCTGGGGTTGCCAATCCCGCTGGTGCTGTTCGCCGTGATTACCGTCTTCTTCTGGCTGATTACCCATCGCGGACGCTTTGGCCGCCATCTGTTTTTGATTGGGCAGAACCCGCGCGCGGCGCGCTATGCGGCGCTCTCGGTCAACGGGATGCCCTACGCCCTGTATGGCCTGGTGGGCGTCGCTTCGGCCATTGCTGCGCTGGTGATGGTCTCCTATTTCGGTTCGGCGCGTTCGGATTTGGGACGCGATTTACTGATGCCTGCACTGACCGCAGCGGTCCTCGGCGGCGCCAATATCTATGGCGGTTCGGGGTCGGTAATCGGTACGGCCCTGGCGGCGCTGCTGGTGGGGTATCTGCAGCAGGGTTTACAGATGGTCGGCATCCCCAACCAGGTGTCGAGCGCGCTGTCAGGGGCGCTGTTGGTTGTGGTGGTGATGGGACGTTCACTGAGTTTGCACCGTGAATGGGTGCGCTCTCTCCTCACAAAACATACCCGGAGCGTAAGATGAAAACAAAACTGATAGTCCTGGCGATGGCACTCAGCTTCGCGTCGGCACAGGCCGCGGACCGCATCGCCTTTATCCCCAAGCTGGTGGGCGTTGGCTTCTTTACCAGCGGCGGCAATGGCGCGAAAGAGGCGGGTAAAGATCTCGGCGTGGACGTCACCTACGACGGCCCGACCGAGCCCAGCGTCTCAGGCCAGGTGCAGCTTATCAATAACTTCGTTAACCAGGGCTATAACGCCATTATCGTTTCGGCGGTGTCGCCGGATGGCCTCTGCCCGGCGCTGAAGCGTGCGATGCAGCGTGGCGTCAAAGTACTGACCTGGGACTCCGACACCAAACCGGAATGCCGCAGCATCTACATCAACCAGGGCACCCCGGCGCAGCTCGGCGGCCTGCTGGTCGACATGGTCGGTAAACAGGTCACCAAACCGAATGCCAAAGTGGCGTTCTTTTACTCCAGCCCGACCGTTACCGACCAGAACCAGTGGGTGAAAGAGGCGAAGGCCAAAATCGAGAAAGATCATCCGCAGTGGCAGGTCGTGACCACGCAGTTTGGCTATAACGATGCCACCAAATCGCTACAAACCGCCGAGGGGATCTTAAAAGCGTATCCGGATCTGGATGCGATCATCGCCCCGGATGCCAACGCCCTGCCGGCGGCGGCGCAGGCGGCGGAAAACCTGAAGCGAGAAGGGGTGGCGATTGTCGGCTTCAGCACGCCTAACGTGATGCGTCCGTACGTAGAGCGCGGCACGGTGAAAGCCTTCGGCCTGTGGGATGTGGTGCAACAGGGCAAAATTGCGGTCAATGTCGCCGATCGGTTGTTGAAAAAAGGCGATCTTAACGTTGGCGACAGCGTGGACGTGAAAGATATCGGTACGCTGAAGGTCGAGCCGAACAGCGTGCAGGGCTACCAGTATGAAGCGAAGGGCAACGGCATTGTGCTGCTGCCGGAGCGGGTGGTGTTTACCAAAGAGAACATCAACAAATACGATTTCTGACGGGGGAGCAAATGGCTGATTTAGACGACATCAAAGACGGCAAAGATTTTGGCATCGGCACACCGCAGCAGAACGTGCCGTTTACCCTGAAGGGGTGCGGCTCGCTGGACTGGGGAATGCAGTCCAGGCTGGCGCGCATCTTCAACCCAAAAAGCAACCGCACGGTGATGCTGGCCTTTGACCACGGCTATTTCCAGGGACCGACGACCGGCCTTGAGCGTATCGATCTCTCTATCGCCCCGCTGTTTGGGGAAACCGACGTGCTGATGTGCACCCGCGGTATTTTGCGCAGCCAGGTGCCTGTCGCCACCAATAAACCCGTCGTGTTGCGCGCCTCTGGCGGCAATTCGATTTTAGGAGAACTTTCCAACGAGTGCGTGGCGGTGGCGATGGAAGATGCGCTGCGCCTGAACGTCTGCGCGGTGGCGGCGCAGGTGTACATCGGCAGTGAGTTTGAACATCAGTCGATCAACAACATCATCAAACTGGTGGATGCCGGTGCGCGCTATGGCATGCCGACCCTGGCGGTGACGGGCGTTGGCAAAGAGATGGCGCGCGACGCGCGGTATTTCTCGCTTGCCAGCCGTATCGCGGCCGAGATGGGGGCGCAGTTCGTCAAAACCTATTATGTCGACGAAGGGTTTGAAAAAGTAACCGCCAGCTGCCCGGTGCCGATCGTGATTGCAGGAGGCAAAAAGCTGCCGGAGCACGACGCGCTGGAGATGTGCTGGCGGGCGATTGACCAGGGAGCGTCCGGTGTGGACATGGGCCGCAATATCTTCCAGTCCAGCGCCCCGCTGGCCATGCTGAAAGCGGTGAAAAAAGTGGTACATGAGAACATGAGCGCGCGGGACGCGTTCCAGTTCTGGCAGGAAGAGAAACAGGGAGAAGCAAAATGAACGTGACATTAGTGGAAATCAACATCAAACCCGAGCGGGTCGATGAGTTTCTGGAGGTGTTTCGCGCTAACCACGAAGGGGCGATTCAGGAGCCGGGCAATCTGCGCTTTGATGTTTTACAGGATCCGCGCGTGAAAACCCGGTTCTTTATCTACGAGGCCTACAAGGATGAAGAGGCGGTGCTGGCGCACAAGAAAACCCCGCACTATCTGGCCTGCGTGGATAAGCTTGAGGACCTGATGTCAGAGCCGCGCAAAAAACGCAGTTTTGTCGGGTTGTTGCCGGCGTAACAGACCGCCGGGTAGCGCTTACGCTAGCCCGGCGATGCTCAGGCGAGGGCCAGATCCGCCAGGATCGCCGCCAGCGTTTCGCGCGGTTTCCCGCTCAGCGACGCAAGCGGGAACGGCAGTGCAGGCGCGGCCACTTTCCCTGACATTTCTGCTGCTGCGGCCATCACCCGCAAACTGCCGTACTGGCGGAACAGCGCCCACAGCGGTGCCAGCCGGTCGGAGGGGGCGGTGTCTTTGGCTCGGGCAATTGCCAGCGCCGTCTGCGGATAGAGCCCTGCGATAACCGAATACCAGACATCAAACCCGGCCTGCAGGGCTGACGCCGCCCGCCAGTCGCCGCTGATGCCCAGGGTGACGTTTTCAGGAAGACGGGCACGCATGTGGGCGATATCGTCCGGTATGCGCCCGAGCTTGACGGATTTGACGTTCGGTAGCGCCGCCACGGCATACAGCAAATCGTCGTTAAACTCGAACCCGGTGGTGGCCGGGTTGTCGTAAATGCACAGCGGAACAGAGATCCGGTGGGTCACCGTCTCATACAGGGTAAACACTTCCTCTGCCGTCAGGCGCTGGTACGACACGGGGGCCAGTAACACCCCGCGGGCGCCGGCACTTTGCGCCTCATCCGCCAGACGGAGAATATCGTCGAGGCGAAGCGCGCCAATACTTACGCTCACCGGAATGTTGTCGGCATGCGCCACGGCACAGCGGGTGATATGCGTGCGCTCTTCAGGCGTCAGATACGCGTAACTGCCCGTCGAACCGAGGATCCCCAGTGAATCGACACCGGCATCCACCAGCGGGCGCAGCAACTGTACAAACGCCTGCTCATCAAATTTCCCCTCTCGCAATGGCGTCAGAGGGAATGCGCTTAACCCGTGAAACATCCGCTTATCCTTTTAGAGTTCAATCAGTTGAAGGTGAGCAGTTGAGCCCGGCATCAGCCGCTGCAGGTTGCTGACTAACTCATCGCCAGCCTCCTGCAACGCCGATAATGGCATCGACGGCAGACTTTCGAGAATAAACCACATGTGTTGCGCCTGGCTATCGAGACGTGTACGCACGCCCTGGCGCCAGTTCCAGCGACGGCAGGTGACGCCGATATCATCGCGCCAGATAACTTCGCCCGCATCCGGGTATTCGATAACCGGCTGGCCCTCTTTCAGGGTATCAAACGGTTCATTACCTTCGGCAAGCGTCAGACGCGGTGCGCCTGCATAAGCGGCAAGGTTCTCACCCCCGACGGGAATGGCGTAACGAATGCTGATGGCATTGTAAATATCGACCACTGGATCGAGCGGGGGCAGTGCGCCCTCTTTCAGCACTCGCTTACGCAGGGCCGATGCCGAGCAGGGCGTGCGTTTCGGTTTCGCACCAAATGCCCTGAACACGTCATCCCAGGCGCTGAGGTGCGCTTCCGCCCAGGCGACATCATCAGTGAGGACCTGCTGGCAGGCCTGTGCCAGCGCGGCAGAGGCCACGTCCGGCTGGGTTATCGGGGCGGCTTCAACCAGAATGCTCAGCGCCCGAAAGCCGGGGGCAATCCCGGTAAGACGCGGGTCTATTGACGGCGTAACGAGAGACATAAATAATCCTGTATTGACTGTTTTATACTATGGTAGTGACCAATGACTGATAAAGTCAATATAATGACCGATTCGGGTGCCGATATCGCCCAGGTAAGCCTGGCCGTCGCCACCCGCATTCGCAACTGGCGCAAAGAGAAAAAACTGTCGCTGGATGAGCTTTCACGCCGCGCCAGCGTCAGCAAAGGCATGCTGGTGGAGATTGAAAAAGGGGCGGCGAATCCCAGCATTGCCATTCTCTGCAAGCTGGCTGCCGCGCTGGGCGTTTCGGTGGCGGATATCGTTAACGTCTCCAGCGAGCCGCGGGTGCACGTCATAGAAGAAGCGGCGATCCCGGTTCTGTGGCAGGGCCCACAGGGCGGATATGCCCGGCTGCTCGCGGGCACGTCTGGCCCGGATATGATTGAACTCTGGCAGTGGGTGATGCATCCGGGGGAGCGTTTTACCTCGCCGGGGCATCCGGCGGGAACGTTTGAGCTGCTGCATGTCACTGAGGGAGGATTGACCCTGACGGTGGAAGAGACGGTGACGCAGGTGGCGGCAGGCGCTTCGGCGGTGGCGAAAACGGAAGCGGCACACGGCTACGCGAATGAGGGCGAGAATGTGTTGCGGTTTACCATGACGGTGGCGGAGTTTCACCGCTAAAAACGCCCCCTCCGTCAGGAGGGGGAGGGGATATCACGCTTCTTCCACGCTTACCCGCAGGGCTGCCAGCGCTTTACGCGCCGCTTTCAGCACCTGCTCACACTGTTCAACCGTCAGCGTCAGCGGCGGTTCAATGCGAATGGTCTTCGAGTTGTTGAGCGTTCCGGCAACCAGGACCCGCTGGCGGAACATCTCGCTCGCGAAGCTGTAGCCGATTTCGTTGTCGACAAACTCAATGGCCATCAGCAACCCTTTACCCCGCGCATCCTGCACCAGATCCGGATATTCCCGGCCCAGCTGGCGGAAACCGTCCAGCAGCATATCGCCTTTCTGTTCCGCCTGTGCAGGCAGGTTTTGATCCAGCAGCACGTTGATGGTCGCCAGCGCGGCCGCGCAGGCCAGCGGGTTACCGCCAAACGTAGTGGTGTGCAGGAACGGGTTGTCGAACAGCACCGAGAAGACCTCTTCGGTCGCCACCGTCGCGCCAATCGGCATCACGCCGCCGCCCAGCGCTTTTGCCAGACAGAGAATGTCCGGCTGGACGTTCTCATGCTCGCAGGCAAACATCTTGCCCGTACGCCCCATCCCGGTTTGGACTTCGTCGAGGATCAGCAGTGCGCCAAACTCATCGCACAACTGACGCACGGCAGGCAGATAGCCCTGCGGGGGCAGGATCACGCCGCCCTCACCCTGAATAGGCTCCAGGATCACCGCTGCCACGTCGTCGCCGGTTTTACGGCATTCGCTCAGCATGGTGCGCATAGCGCTAATGTCACCAAACGGCACGTGGCGGAAGCCCGGCAGCAGCGGCATAAACGGTTTGCGGAAGGTGGATTTGGCGGTAGCCGACAGTGCGCCCAGGGATTTTCCGTGGAACGCGCCGCTGGTGGCGATAAACGTGAATTTGCCGCGCGGCGACTGGTACGCTTTGGCGAGTTTAATCGCCGCTTCGACCGATTCCGTGCCGCTGTTGCTAAAGAAGCTGTACTTCAGTTTGCCGGGCGTTAAGGCCGCGAGCGTTTTCGCGAGCATAGCGCGAAGCGGATCGAGCAGTTCCTGGCTATGGAGAGGTTGTTTCGCAAGTTGATTCTGTACGGCGGAAACCACAACTGGATTACGGTGCCCCACGTTGAAAATTCCAAAACCACCCAGGCAATCTATAAACTCCTGTCCCTGGGTGTCGACAAGCGTATTAAGACTTCCCGCTTGCCACTCTACGGCTCCGTAATCCCCGCCGGCGGTAACAGATTTGCGATACTCCAAAAACCCTGGATTGACATGCTCTTTAAAGTAATCGATGACCTCTCGGTTAAGTTGTTTCATCTCCTCATGATCAAGCGTTCGCTTCTCAATGAGATTCAGTGCGTGCGCGGTACAGGCAAGAGCCGAGGCGCTGGAAGGTAACCTGTTCAAAATGTGCTCCCGGGGATCGCGTATCACATGATACTGGATTAAGTATTGCAGGGATTACGCCACTTCAGATGCCTTAACGAAAATCAGGATAAACACCAGGTTAACATTATGTTGCGCAAAATTTAATCATGCCGATATAACCGATACGGGATTTAGCGGTACGGCGGAAAAGGCCTCGGGAGGTGCGATTAAAAGGCCATTGCACTTATAGGGTGCAGACGCTGCGACTTAAGTGGGCGTTAACGCGTCATACTCTGCAGGTAATTTCTTTACGAAAGTATTTGAAATCAATGAATTATAAAATCTCACAAAAAGTGCGGTTTAAGTGAAATCTGCGATCTCTATCAACTTTAACAACTAAAGATAAATTCTTTACCGCCGAAAAAACATTAATCCACAAAATTAACATTCAAATAACCTGCAAGGGATGCTCACGATGTCCGCTCCAACCTTTGTCACCCAGAATGAATATCCTCTGGACGATGACACCACCTTAATGTCGACCACCGATATCCACAGTTACCTGACCCACGCCAACGACACCTTTGTGCAGGTGAGTGGCTATCAGCTTGATGAGCTGATGGGCCAGCCGCACAATCTGGTGCGCCACCCCGATATGCCAAAAGCGGCGTTTGCCGATATGTGGTACACCCTGCAAAAGGGCGAGCCGTGGAGCGGCATTGTCAAAAACCGACGTAAAAATGGCGACCACTACTGGGTGCGCGCCAACGCGGTGCCGATGGTGCGTCACGGGCAGGTGACGGGCTATATGTCGATTCGCACCAAAGCCACGGCAGAAGAGATTGCTGGCGTGGAGCCGCTCTATCGGGCTCTGAATGACGGGCGCTGCAAGAAACGTATTCATAAAGGACTGGTGGTAAGGAAAGGCTGGCTGGGGAAACTTCCGGCAATGCCGCTGCGCTGGCGCGTGCGAAGCGTGATGGCGGGGCTGTTTGCGGTGCTGGCTGCCACGCTGGTGGCCACCTCAGCGGGTGCGTACCCGCTGGCTGCCGCCGCGGTAGTTATGCTGCTGGGCACGCTGCTGTTTGAGCAGCAGATTGTTCGTCCGATCGAAAACGTGGCGCGTCAGGCGCTGAAAGTCGCCACCGGCGAGCGCAACAGCGTGCAGCACCTGAACCGCAGCGACGAGCTGGGGTTGACCCTGCGTGCGGTAGGGCAGCTGGGGCTGATGTGCCGCTGGTTGATTAACGATGTGTCAAGCCAGGTGGTGAGCGTGCGTGATGGCAGCGACAGGCTGGCAAAGGGGAATGAAGATCTGAACGATCGGACGCGTCAGACCGTGGCCAATGTGCAGCAGACCGTGGCGACAATGAACCAGATGGCCGCCTCCGTGCAGAGTAATTCAGAAACCGCCGCCGAAGTGGATAAGCTGTCAGTGGCCGCCAGCAGCGCGGCGACCAAAGGCGGAAACGCGATGCAGACGGTGGTGAAAACCATGGATGACATCGCGGATAGCACGCAGCGGATTGGCTCGATTACCTCCCTTATTAACGACATCGCGTTTCAGACCAATATTCTGGCGCTGAATGCGGCGGTGGAGGCGGCAAGAGCCGGTGAGCAGGGGAAAGGCTTTGCGGTTGTCGCCGGCGAAGTGCGCCATCTCGCCAGCCGTAGCGCCAGTGCAGCCAACGATATTCGCAAGCTGATTGATGCCAGCGCCAGCAAGGTGCAGTCCGGCTCTGATCAGGTTCATGCCGCCGGTCGTACAATGGATGATATCGTCGAGCAGGTGAAAAACGTGACGCAGCTTATCGCGCAGATCAGCCACTCCACCTCTGAACAGGCTACCGGCTTGTCAGAGCTCACCCGTGCGGTGGCCGAGCTGGACAGCATCACGCAGAAAAATGCCGATCTGGTTGAGGAAAGTGCCCACATATCCGCAATGGTGAAGCATCGCGCCGGGCGTCTTAAGGATGCGGTCACCGTGCTCCATTGAGCCAGTAAGGTTCCAGAAAGCCGTTTATTTCATCAGGAATAAGCGGCTTTATTTTTTCTGAATGTAATTATTAATGTCTTTTATTGTTAACTTTATATTAAGTAACTAAAGAAAGCACATCAGATATTTACCCCAGCCTAAGTCCGTTTTTCCCGATGCTATTTTGAAAATGCCTCATCAGAGGGTGACGTAACGATCGATTTACGGATATTAATAGCCTGCACCTATCCATTGTTGTGGTTATGAAATAAAAAAACGATCAAAGTCATAAAGTTAGCGGTTTCGTTACCGATAACGGTGATCGTCTGAGAAATAATCACATCGATGGAGAAAATATGTTCTTACATGACGTAAAGATCGGCACGAAATTATTTCTGGCGTTTGGATTCTTTATTGTCCTGATGGTGGTCAGTGCGAGTTTATCCTTGCTAAGCCTGAACCGGGCGAACAACGGAATGCAATCCATCATTACCCGTGATTATCCGACCACGGTAAAAGCGAACCAGTTAATCGACAACTTCCAGGAATTTATTGGCACTCAGCAGCTGATGTTACTGGATGAACAGGGAACGTATACAGCGCAGTCACAGCAGCGTCTTAAAGCGATCAGCGAACAGATTACGGTGATCCTCGGCGAGCTGAATACTGCGCTGCAGGATCCAGAATCACAGCGGGTTCTTGCTGAGATACGCGGCGTGCGTCAGCAGTATCTGGACTCGCGTTATCGCATTTTGCAGGCGGTGCAGAATAACGATCGGGCGGGCGCTATTCAGGAGATGATGACCAACACCCTGAAGCTACAGCAGGCCTATAAAGCCAACGTGCAGGCGCTGATCGCGATTCAGAACCAGGAAATGCAAAGCGCAGGAGTGCAGGTCGAGGGCGATTTCAAATCGAACCGCCTGCTGCTGATCCTGATCACGCTCTTTAGCGTCGCGACCGGCAGCCTGATTGGCTGGTTTATCGTGCGCTCAATCACGCGTCCGCTGGGCGAGGCGGTGGATTTTGCAAAAGCCATTGCTGAAGGCGATCTGACCGGCAGCATCACGCCGCACGGTAAAGACGAAACCGGCCTGCTGCTGCATGCGCTGATGGAGATGAAAACGCGTCTGCTGGACATTGTGCAGCAGGTCCAGACCGGTTCGGAGAATATCTCGAGTGCCGCCGCGCAGATTGTCGCGGGGAACCAGGATCTTGCCGCGCGCACCGAAGAGCAGGCCAGCTCTGTTGAACAGACCGCTGCCTCGATGGAGCAGATCACGGCGACGGTAAAAAACACCGCCTCACACACCGGAGAAGCAACTCACCTCTCGGCGGACGCTGCCATGGTGGTCAAAAACAACGGCGAGATGATGAAGCAGGTCACCAGCAAAATGCGCCTGATTAACGAGACTTCTAACCGGATGTCCGACATCATCGACCTGATCGATGCCATCGCTTTCCAGACCAACATTCTGGCGCTGAACGCGGCGGTGGAAGCGGCACGTGCGGGCGAGCACGGTCGTGGTTTTGCGGTGGTGGCGGGCGAAGTGCGTCAGCTTGCGCAGAAGAGTGCGTCATCTGCCAGTGAAATTCGTCAGCTGATCGAAAGTTCTACCAGCCAGACGCAGGACGGGATGAACCTGGTCGAGAAAGCGAGCGAGTTGATTAACGGTATGGTCGGCAACGTGGAAGAGATGGACGTCATTCTGCGTGAGATCCGCCAGGCCAGCCATGAGCAGACGGAAGGGATCTCGCAAATTAACAGCGCGATTGGTCTGATTGATGCCACCACGCAGCAGAACTCCGCCCTGGTGGAGGAGTCTGTCGCGGCAGCAGCGTCCCTGAACGAACAGGCGATGCACCTGAAAGACCTTGTCCGCGTCTTCCGCGTGAGCGATCGCGTACTGGCTTAATCCAGCTGGGAGATCTCCAGCGCTGCGCGGTCGATCACGCCGATGATCTGCTTGAGCTGCGCATCGCTGAGTTCGCCCTGGTTCACCTTCAGGTCTAACACCGCTTTGAAGTTATCCAGAGCCCGCTTCATTTGCGGGTTTTTTCTCAGCTGGAAGCCGACGGAGCGCGCTTTGATACGCGCCTGAATTTGCGCCAGCTGCTCCTGATTTTCATCCAGCCACTGCTGACCGGCCACGGTAATCGCAATTCTCTTGCGGCCATTCTCTTCTTCGGTGATGGTGATATAGGTCTGATCCTGAAGGTAATCGAGGGTCGGGTAGATAACGCCAGGGCTCGGGGTGTAATTCCCCTGCGTCATGTTCTCGATCGCCTTGATCAACTCGTAGCCATGGCTCGCGTTGTGGGTCAGGATATCCAGTATCACCAGACGCAGATCGCCGTGACCAAAAAAGCGTGGTCGGCGTCCGCCGCCGTCGTGTTCGTTTCGCATACTCATCCCTTCAAATTGATATATCTAAACTATATCTTAGATATATTCAGATGCAATCTAAAAGATCTTGCATTCTTGCTGATTAGCAATCATTATCATTTAAAATTGATTTAGATATATCGTATTCACCTGAGAAGGGTCTCACCATGACATCCACCCGTTACCCACAACGTGTTCGTAATGATCTCCGTTTTCGCAAGCTGGACGTGCTTCGCGTTGAGCGTGCCAGCGCAGGTTTCCAGCGCATTGTTTTAGGCGGCGAGGCGCTGGAGGGCTTTAGCTCTCGCGGTTTCGACGACCACACAAAAGTGTTTTTCCCGGCCCCGGGGGCGACCTTTGTACCACCCGTTGTTACCGATGAAGTTATCGACTGGGGCGACGGTGTGCGTCCGCAGGCGCGAGACTATACACCCCTGTACAATGCCGAACGGCATGAGCTGGTGCTCGATTTCTTCATACATGATGGCGGCGTTGCCAGCCACTGGGCGACAGAGGCAAAAGTGGGTGACACGCTCACGATTGGCGGCCCGCGCGGTTCGCTGGTTGTGCCGGAAGATTATGCCTGGCAACTGTACGTGTGCGATGAATCCGGCATGCCCGCGCTGCGCCGTCGCCTGGAAAGCATCGCAACACTGCCGGTTCGCCCGGACATTCATGCGGTGGTGACGGTCGGTGATGCGTCGTATCAGGACTATCTGGCCCATCTGAGCGCGTTCAACATCACCTGGGTTGTCGGCCACAGCGAACAGGCGGTGGCCGAGCGTCTGGCGGCGTTGACGGTGCCTGCGGAAGATTATTTTATCTGGCTGACCGGGGAAGGGAAGGTGGTGAAAAACCTGAGCCGTCAGTTTGAAACCGACGCAATCGACCAGCAGCTGGTGCGTGCCAGTGCATACTGGCACGCTAAATAATCAGGCTGCGGACTCCAGCTGCGCTTCGCTCACCTGATGTTCGAGCGAGGCGCGAACGTCGTGCAGCGCCTTCTCCTGCTGGGCAAAGTAGGTTTCCATATTGCTTAGCGACGAGACCAGCAGCCAGGACTCCTCTTTCTCCAGCTCCGCCAGCTCGTTCACTAACGTGTCAATCTGCTCGCGAACCTGCGCCATTTTTTTGCGGATACGTTCCAGATCGTTCAGCCTGTCGCTGGCCATCAGCGGCTCAAAGCCCTGCTGCAGACGTGCCACCAGCGAACGAATGGCTTTAACGTCACCACGCTGTTTGGCCTGGTTGAGTTGCACCATCATCGCGTTGGCTTCTTCTTTCAGATCGTCAGCGACCAGGTCCGGATGGCAGAGCTTGCTCGCCTGACGCCAGAGACGCTTCAGTTCGTTCTGATCTTCCTCGGAGAGGTTCTTGCCTTTACGCAGACGCATTTCGGCATCGTGATGCTGCTCGCGGTATTTCTCGTACTCTTCATTGGCTTCGTCGCGCGCCTGACGTGCAGGCTCTTCTTCGCGCGTTAAGCCACTCTCCAGCTCCAGCGCTTCGGCCAGCAGGTTAGCAATCAGATTGCTTTGCTGCTGCAGTTGCTTACGCGCCTCGGCGGCCTGTACGGAATCCGCAGGCAGATCGCGCCAGCGCTGGGTCAGCATCGCCAGCACCTCCACCGCCTGCGCCATATAGCGCTGGCAGCGACGGTAATCTTCCTCACGTCGACGCGCCTCCGCCTGCTGACGTCGCAGGTTCAGCTCCGCCAGCGTTTTACGCAGGGCGAGGATCTGCTGCATCAGCGGTCCGAGGCGGGAGAAATAGAGATCGTTGAATTCATCGAGCTGTTGCACGCGGGCATTGCGACGGTCAATCAAATCCCTGAGGCGCTCTTCCAGCGCTTTCAGCTCCATCTTGCTGGCCGCCACCTGCGGGTCACGCCATTGCGTCATGGCGCGCTGGCCCTGTAGCCAGGCAGCAATCGCCGCCATGGCAACGGTATAGTTTTTCTGCTCAAGCGCCGCGACGATTGCCTGTAGCTCATCGTCAAACGCTTCATTTTTCAGCCGTGTCAGCTGGCTCTGGATGATGTCGTCGTCTTCCAGTTCAATCGCATTTTTTATGATTTCTAGCCGTTTGATCGGTGTGCTCATGATGCCTTTCGCTTTGGCGCTTAAGTATTTGAGTTAAGGTTAATTGTTGTAAACGCTACAGGAAATAATACACACGGATGATGATCGGCGCGATGGGGGATTTCTTTAGTTTTTAGGGTTTGTGAAGAAGAGTGGCACGAACAGGAAGCCGAAAGGCTGGCGGGGGAGCTTTGGCCCCGGTTCTTGTTCTGCCAGTCCTGAAGGAATACCTAAGGCTGAATGCCCTGCATAGCGAAATCGAATGATGCTATACGTACCATACGACCCGCCATCAGTTCACCTCGCTGTAGATGCCCACCACACGGCCCAGTGTTTTTATCTCATCGATACCGCATTCAAAGGGGACTTTGCCGCCCGCGACGTGGAGTTTTTTCCCCGGCAGCAGGGTTAAATCACGAAGACTGATAGTGCCTTCAATCTCAACCAGCCATAGCCCGTCGGTTAATGGCGCCCCTTTTTCAACAAAGTGGAGCTTTGCCTCAGACCGGACTGCGATACCGCGAGTGAGCGGTTTGCTAAAGAGATGTGAATCGATACTCAAAGTGGAATTTTCTTCCAGCTGACCATCACTGAGAGTGAATGTAACAACAGCAACGGGATCGCCAGGTGCAGGGTTACCTTCAAACTGGGCACCTTGTCCGGTCATCAACCAGCGCAGGCTGGCCCCTGTGTCCAGTGCACATTGTACCGCGAAGTCGTAGGAGATGGTGCCGCGCGCGTAGCGGTTCTGAAGGGAACTGGCGGCAATATTGAAGTGCCGGGCCAGCTGGATTTTTTGGGTAAAACCATATACCTGACAGATTCTATCGAGTAACTCTTCATTATTCACTTGAGAATCTAAAATCAAAATATATTCCTTTGGGTATTTACTAATGCTCAATTGAGTATTATTATCAATGCGAATTCGGGCAATCAGCGGCAGACGTTGGCAAACAGAGGCTAATGATTGCAGACATTATCAAAATGGGAATCATGCAACATGGCTTCTGAAATCGCAATCATCAAAGTGCCAGCCCTGTCGTTAGGCTGGCGCAGTTCGCTGCGCTGGAAAGCGGCGTAACGCGTAGGCCAATCCCGTTTTCAACCCGTTACGGGTGAGTAATTCACACAGTGTGAATCAACGCGAGGGACGTTATGGCAATAGAAGCGACACGTGCAACGGTCCCACTCAAGGTGGGGGCACGTCTTTCCGGGCTTAATCACGTGGCCGAACTGCGTGCCAGGTACTGGGGCGATAACGAGAAAGCGCTGGCGTGGTTTTTGGCCGAGATGCGCGATAAGCGCGATCCCTGTTTTGAAGAGAATAACAGGGCGCTGGCGGCCATCTTTTTCCTGGCTAAATTACCCGCCGCCCGTCACGAATGCGGTATCAATGAGCTGACGACTGAGGAGAAAAGAGCGCTTATCGGAGCCATGAATCATTTCCGTGCAGTCGTGAGTTTATTTCCTGAACGGCTGACCATGCCGCTTTAATCCACCCCAAAACGTAATGGCGTAAACCCGCCGGGCATTTTATTGCCTGAATTAAGGAGAATGAGTGATGCGAAATAGCGAAAACCGCACTTTTCTGAACGGGCGAGAGGAACTCCAGCGCCTGCTGGTGCAGGCGAAGATGGAGGAGCGCAGGGCGCGCGCACTCGCCGTCTCCCTGCGTCTTGAGGCATTAGCCAGTCACATCTATAAAACCGGAATGTGTGGCGAAGACGCAGCGGAACTGCTGTGTCACGAGGCTGCCCGTTACGAACGCGAATCCCAGGAGCTGCACTGATGGCCGATTTTATCGATCTGGCGCAGGAGCGCGAGCTTGAAGATCGCGAACGTCATATTAATAGCGCCCGCCAGCGATGCGCATCGCCCTCGCGTTTTACCTGCGAGGAGTGCGACATCCCCATCCCCGAGGCGCGGCGAAAGGCGTTACCTGGAGTGGCCTTATGCGTCACTTGCCAGGAGATCACGGAGCTGAAAAACAAACATTTCCGGGGAGGATAAGTTGGTGATGTCATTTGCTTATCCGTGGAATGAACCACGGTCGGCTATTGCCAGCCCCTACCTGACTCACCCCCAATTACAGCGTCGCGACCGTCTGTTCGCGGCGCTGCTGCAAGCCAGAAAAGCGCTCGCTCTGCAGCCTGACTGCGTGCGTTTTGACGTCTGGCGCACGGTTGATGCTCTTGAACTCCATCAGGGCAGCCTGCGAGCCAATGCCTTTTTGATTCGGTTCTGCAACAGGGTATTACCGCGTCTGCAGCAGGTCTCGGCACGGTATGCCTGTTCAGCTGTTGACCGTAACGTCTCCACCGCCGTTTTTGGTGGGCACTTCGACACGCCGCTTTCGCAATATCTTGCATCGCGGATGGTTACGCTGATTGCCCGCTTCAACCGTCTCCCGGATATGTCCCGCGCCGATATTGATTTGCTGGCCGCTGACATCGCTGGCTTTATTCGTTCCGAGCTGGCGAATATCAATGACGCTGGCCTCGGCGAATTTCAAACCCTTCATGTCTGGTATCAGCGCGCTGGATTAATCACCCGCCAGTTCAATGTACTGCCTCCTCACTGGGAGCGCGTGTCGAAGATACTCTTTAACAAAGAGGACATTGCGCCAGCGGTGATCCGCATGTTTTCCGAAGACTGGTGGCGTGGACGACTGCGTCGCATGGCGGCCGCCTGGCGTGAGCATGTGCAGATTGCACTTGGAAACGTCAGCAAAAAGAAGTCTGCCTATGCGAGTAAACGCTGCATCACTGACTGGCGTGAACAGAAGCGGCGCACGCGTGAATTTCTTAAAGGTCTGGAACTGGAGGATGAAGAGGGCAACCGTATAAGCCTGATTGCCAGGCACGATGGCTCGGTGGCCAATCCCGCGATACGTCGCTGCGAACTGATGACCCGCATCCGCGGGTTTGAAAATATCTGCCATGAGCTTGGCTACGTGGGCGAGTTCTATACCTTAACCGCGCCGTCGAAATATCACGCCACCCTGAACACCGGCTATCGTAACGGCAAATGGAACGGGGCGAGCCCTGCGGATACACAAAGCTACCTGACAAAACTGTGGGCGCGGATCCGGGCAAAACTGCACCGGCTGGCGATTCGTCTGTTTGGCATCCGCGTTGCTGAACCCCACCATGACGGTACGCCTCACTGGCACATGCTGATGTTCATGCTGCCCGAAAACGTTGAGCGCGTTCGCCGCATTATGGAGGAATACACACAGGAGGAAGACGCTTTTGAACTGCAAAGCGATAACGCCAGAAAAGCTCGCTTTCACGCTGAAGCTATAGATCCGCAAAAGGGCAGCGCCACCGGTTATATCGCTAAATACATCTCCAAGAATATCGACGGCTATGCCCTTGATGGCGAGACTGATCACGAAAGCGGCGAGTTGCTTAAAGTGACCGCATCTGCTGTTTCGGCCTGGGCGGCGCGCTGGCATATCCGTCAGTTTCAGTTTATCGGTGGTGCACCGGTGACCGTCTACCGTGAGCTGCGCCGTTTGACTGATACGCAGGCCGCGCACGGTCTGAGCGTAGAATTTGCGGCAGCGCATGACGCCGCGGACGCCGGAGACTGGGCAGGATACGTCAATGCACAGGGAGGACCGTTTGTCCGTCGGGACGCGTTGCAGGTGCGCACGCTGTATGAGCCCCGTGCCGAATACAATCAGTACGGCGAAGAACGTGTCTGTATTCGCGGCGTCTACGACGCCGCACTCGGCCCGGGCTCGCCGATTTTGACCCGCCTCACGCAGTGGAAAATTGTGCCGAAGCGTGCCGTTGATTTGGCCGTTGACCTTAACGGCACCGCTGCGCGTTCTTGGAGTTCTGTCAATAACTGTACGGTGAGCGACGTCTCTCAACCCCTCAGCCGGCGTGCGAGACGCGCGTTAGCCGCACGCATAACCCTCCCCAGACCGGTTGCAAAGACTCCCTTTGTCTATGAAAAGGATCCGCAGAACGGAGTGGCAGAGAGAGTGATTGATGAGATACGGCTCGCCACCGGAATATCGATCAGCCGGGGGGAAGCCCTGCATCTTATGGCGGGGGGCATTAGCCGTTTTAACGACAAATGGTGCCGGGGATCTGCAGACGGATCGCTATTTCCTGCGGCACCGTCTTATCAGCAAAAGGCCCGGAAAATCCTTGAACGTATAAGGTATTTAACGCATCTGATAAGCAAAGGGATTCGCTAATCTTCATCGATATCATGTACATACCTCGCATGGTTCTGATTTTTTGCTTCACTCTTTTTATGAATACATGATACTGTATGTTTATACAGTATCTCGTGGTGGAGGTTGTGTGGACAGAGAGTTGAACGAGCAAGTCATGATTGAACGCGTCGAGATGATTGCGCGGCTGACGACAGAAGGAACGTGTCAGGAAAGAGATCGTGAAATTGCCCTGAATTTGATCGCTGAGATTGCGAGAGGAAATTTAATCAGGAACAACGCGTTTACCGTGGTTTTCTCGGCATCACCCGTTCCGGACAGAATCAAAAAAGAGGCCAGCGTGCGGGTGAACATTACCCTGGATAAGGATCAGCTTATTGGTCCGTCCGTCGTGGAGGCGTTTCAGGATGAATTAACCCGCAGGATAAGATCCGTGTTTCCGTCAACGCTGGTTACCGTCAAAAAAGGATCCATGACCGGCGTGGAGTTGCAGGGGATTGAAAGAGAGGCCGATCGCGAAGCGCTGGACAATATCCTCCGGGAAGTCTGGGAAGACGAGAGCTGGCGCTAGGCCCTCTGCCATCTCGCGGGCAGTCTGTTGTGTCCGCGATTGTCCATCCTGCAGTGATAGCAAAAAGGGCGCCAGCGCTGGAAACTCAACGGTACCTGGAAATCCGGATGTTGGGAGCGTCTGATGAAAATCTATGCAATGCAGGGGGACACGCTTGATGCCATCTGTGCCCGTTATTATGGGCGCACGGCAGGGGTGGTCGAAACCGTTCTGAACGCCAATTCTGGCCTCGCGGAGTTGGGGGTCATCTTACCTCATGGCACGCCGATAGACATGCCAGAGGTTGATAGCGCACCGACTAAAGAATCAGTGAACCTATGGGACTGAGTCTTGAGAAAATCACCACGTTTATCGCCTACTGGCTGGCCGTAGCGCTGGCCTGGTTCGGGGCGATGTCTCCTGAAAAAGTCGCGCTATACGTGGGAAGCCTCTGCGCCATTTTTACCGCGCTGACGAATTACTGGTTTAAGCGGAAAACCTATCGCTATCTGACCTCTCTTGGACTCGATAAGAAGAGTATTCGTGAACTCAATCATTAAGCGTTGCAGCGCCGCGGGCGTACTGGCCCTGGCGGTGCTGATGCCTGACTTCCGGTTACTGAACACCTCACCGGAGGGGTTGGCGCTCATTGCTGATCTCGAAGGGTGTCGCCTGTCGCCTTATCGTTGCAGTGCGGGCGTATGGACATCAGGCATTGGCCATACGTCAGGCGTCGTGCCGGGACGGGAAATTACAGAGCGTGAGACGGCAGCGAACCTTGTTGCCGACGTGATGAACGTTGAAAGACGGCTGGCGGTATGCGCACCGGTGGAGATGCCGCCCCGTGTCTATGATGCGCTGGTGAGTTTTGCCTTTAACGTTGGAACAGGGGCTGCCTGCCGTTCCACGCTGGTGTCATTCATTAAGCGTAAACAGTGGCCGCAGGCGTGCAATCAGCTTACCCGCTGGGTGTACGTCAATGGGGTCAAAAATGCCGGACTGGAAAACCGTCGAGCTCGTGAGAAGGCCTGGTGCCTGAAGGGGAAGCCATGAAACCTCTTCTGCTGGTACTGGCCGTTCTGCTGGCCATCACGCTGTGGTTTCGTCATGACAACGTGAATCTGTCCCGCTCTCTTGCTAAAGCCAACCAGATCGCCCGCGATCAAAAAAACACTATCAACACGCTGCTTCAGCAGTTATCCGAAGCACAGCGGATTGCCAGGTCGAACGAGGATGCGCAGGTCAGGCTCCGCGAGGACCTTGCTGCCGTCGGCGAGGAGATGGCACGACGCGAAGCGGCTATCGGGAAATGGGTAAATGAAAATGAAGAGTTACGCCGCTGGTATAACGCTCAGCTGCCTGATGCTGTGCGCAGGTTGCACACCCGCGCCGCCTGCGCCTCCGCAGCACATTGTTTACAACGCCTGCCCGAAGGTGAGCGCCTGTCCGATGCCGGGAAGTGAGCCCATCACCAACGGCGATCTCAGTGCTGATATTCGTCGGCTTGAGCATGCCCTTATCGCCTGCGCGCTGCAGGTCGAAACCATAAAAGACTGTCAGGATAAACTCGATGCACAAACTCAACAGCCTGCGTCAGGCATTAATTGACGCCGTTCCCCAACTGAACGATCACCCTGATCATCTGCAGATGTCGGTGGGGAGCGGAAATATTGACGCCCGCCTCGCGTCCTCGCTCTCCTTTGAAAAAAAGTATGAACTGAAAGCGAATATCAGTAGCTTCGCCGGCGACAGCGAGGGGGTCTTCGTCCCGGTACTCGCCTGGCTGCGTGAAAACCAGCCAGATATTTTTACCCTCGATGACGGGCGAAAAAATGGGTTTCTCTTTGGCGTCACCTTCAACGACGATGGTACGGTGAATATCAGCTTTAGCCTGCAGCTCACCGAGCGCATTCTTGTTTCGCAGGAGCAGGGAACGTTGCATGCCACCTATTCCCCGGAGCCGCCGTTGCCAGAGCCCGTCACACGTCCGCTGGAGCTGTACATCAACGGTGAACTGGTCAGTCAGTGGAAAGCGTAAGTTCACCGCGCTGATGGCTGTCCAGCCATCAGCGTGAACGATTGTTGTTTCATCCCGCATAAAACCCCGTCTCGTTGCTGCCGATCCCCCTGAAGGGCATTCTCTTCTCATGAATACACTCACTTCCATGCACGGTATCGCTCGCGCGATCCGTAACCTGATTCGTATCGGTGTTGTCACCGATGTTGACCTCAACAGAGGGCTCTGCCGCGTCCAGTCCGGAGGGATGAAAACCACCTGGCTGAACTGGCTGACCTGTCGCGCCGGCCGTTCGCGCGTGTGGTGGGCACCGTCCGAGGGAGAACAAGTGCTGCTGCTGGCCATCGGCGGTGAGCTTGATACCGCCTTCGTGCTGCCAGGTATCTTTTCCGATGACCACCCGGCGCCGTCAGGTTCCCCTGACGCACTCCACGTCTCGTTCCCTGATGGGGCAGTTATCGAGTACGAGCCCGGGAGCGGAGCACTCATGGCCGCAGGCATTAAAACGGCTGACATCACAGCCTCTGAATCACTCACCGCCACCGTACCGGTGGTCCTGGTGAAGTCTGAGACGCGCATCACCCTGGATACACCTGAGGTGGTGTGTACCAACAAGCTAATTACCGCCTCTCTTGAAGTGCAGAAGGGCGGGGTAATGGCCGGCAATATTGAGCATTTCGGAGGTAAATTCACCTCCAATGGGGTGCAGGTGGACAACCATGCTCACGGCAGTGTGCAAAGCGGCGGAAGCTGGACTAAGGGGACGCAATGACGGTGCGCTACAGGGGAATGAACAGTCAGACCGGGCTCAGCATTTCAGAGGCTGAACATATCAGACAAAGCGTGCGGGACATTCTGGTCACGCCGATTGGCTCGCGGGTGATGCGCCGCGAGTACGGTTCACTGCTGGCGGCAATGATCGACAGGCCGCAGAGTCCGGCGCTGCGCCTGCAAATCATGGCCGCATGTTACTCCGCTATCCAGAAATGGGAGCCGCGGATCAGCCTGACGGCCATCACTTTCGAACGTTCGGAGAATGACGGGACGCTGTATGTCGATCTCACCGGCACCCGCCAGACCTCCGGACATTCCTTTTCAATCACTATTTCATTGAGTTAAACGCTATGGCTATTGTTGATCTGAGCCAGCTCGCCGCGCCGGATGTCGTGGAGGAGGTGGATTACGAAACGCTGCTGACAGAACGAAAGGCCACTTTTGTCTCGCTCTATCCCGAAGAAGAGCAGGAGGCAATTGCACGAACGCTGACGCTTGAGTCAGAGCCGATTGTGAAACTGCTGCAGGAGAATGCGTATCGGGAAGTTATCTGGCGCCAGCGCGTTAACGAGGCCGCGCGTGCGGTCATGCTGGCCTACGCCACCGGTAGCGATCTCGACCAGCTTGGTGCTAACGCTAACCTTGCGCGTCTGGTGATAATGCCTGCCGACGACACGACGTTTCCGCCCACGCCGGCTGTGATGGAGTCTGACACCGACTTTCGTTTGCGCATCCAGCAAGCCCCGGAAGGGCTGAGCGTGGCGGGATCGACGGGGGCTTATCAGTTCCATGGCCGCAGCGCGGATGGCCGGGTAGCGGACATCTCTGTCATCAGTCCTCAGCCTGCGAACGTTACCGTCTCCGTGCTGTCCCGGGAGAATAACGGCGTGGCGTCTGAAGAGCTGCTGGCCATTGTGCGCAACGCGCTGAACGATGAGGACGTCAGGCCTGTTGCCGATCGTGTGACCGTTCAGTCCGCCAGCATTGTCGACTACCGCATTGCGGCTTCTCTTTTTCTCTTCCCAGGTCCCGAAAGCGAGCCAGTGCTCAACGCGGCAAGGGCCCGGCTGCAGGCCTATATAACGGCACAGCACCGGCTCGGGCGGGATATTCGTAAGTCCGCCATTTACGCTGCACTGCATGTTGAGGGTGTACAACGCGTCGAACTGACCGCGCCTGCGGCCGATATTGTGCTTGATGAAACCCAGGCCTCATGGTGCAGCCAGTACAGCGTAACCGTTGGGGGAAACGATGAGTAATACCCGATTGTTACCGGTGGGGTCGTCGCCGCTTGAGGTCGCGGCGGCGCGCGCCTGTGCCGACATTGAAAATACCCCCGTCCCGCTTCGTCACCTCTGGAATGCCGACACCTGCCCGGCAAATCTGTTGCCCTGGCTGGCGTGGGCGTTTTCGGTTGACCGCTGGGATGAAAACTGGCCGGAGGCCACCAAGCGCGATGTTATCCGCAATGCATGGTTTATCCATGCACACAAAGGAACGATCGGCGCAGTACGCCGCGTGGTGGAGCCACTTGGCTATCTGATCAACGTGACGGAATGGTGGCAAACCAACGACCCGGCAGGCACGTTTCGCCTGGACATTGGCGTGCTGGAAACCGGCATCACCGAAGAAATGTATTACGAAATGGAGCGGCTTATTGCTGATGCAAAGCCTGCCAGCCGACATCTTATCGGCCTCAATATCATTCAGGACGTTCCGGGCTATCTCTATACCGGTGCCCTGAGCTATGACGGCGACATCATCACGGTTTACCCCGGATAAGTGAGATCACAATGACAGTGAAGTATAAAACGGTTATCACCAAAGCCGGCGCCGAAAAACTGGCTGCCGCAACCGTCCCGAACGGGAAGAAAGTGAATTTTACGGCGATGGCGGTGGGTGATGGCGGCGGGCAACTCCCGACGCCAAATGCCAGCCAGACGAAACTCATCAATGAGGTCTGGCGTCATGCGCTGAACAAAATCAGCCAGGACAAAAAGAATAAAAATTATGTCGTGGCGGAGCTGCTGATCCCTCCGGAGATCGGCGGGTTCTGGATGCGTGAAATGGGGCTCTATGATGATACCGGGACGCTGATTGCTGTCGGCAATATGGCTGAAAGTTACAAACCTGCACTCGCTGAAGGATCGGGACGTGCGCAGACTGTGCGTATGGTCATCATGGTGAGTGATATCGCTTCGGTTGAGTTGACGATTGACACCTCAACGGTGATGGCGACGCAGGATTACGTCGACGACAAACTTACCGAGCACGAGCAGTCCCGACGCCATCCTGATGCTTCTCTGACGGCAAAAGGTTTTACTCAGCTCAGTAGTGCGATCGACAGTGTCTCTGAAGTCGTTGCCGCGACGCCAAAAGCGGTGAAGGTCGCGTATGACCTGGCTAAAGGGAAATATACAGCTCAGGATGCCAGCACGGCACAAAAGGGTATCGTCCAGCTCAGTAGTGCGATCGACAGCGTGTCTGAGGTGCTGGCCGCAACGCCTAAAGCGGTAAAGGCCGCCTATGACCTGGCCAAAGGAAAATATACGGCTCAGGATGCCAGCACGGCACAAAAAGGTATCGTCCAGCTCAGCAGCGCCATTGACAATGTATCTGAGACACTGGCCGCGACACCGAAAGCGGTGAAGGCTGCGTATGACAATGCTAATGGACGCGTGCCGTCAGGGCGTAAAGTAAATGGGCGGGCATTGACTAGCGATATCAATATTACGGCACAGGATATTTTTAACGGTCAGGCAGTGGGGATTGGCAATGCTGAAGATTTGAATGCCTACACCATGCCGGGACTATATTATCAGCCAGCGAATGCACAGGCCCAAACGGGTAAGAATTACCCAGAGTCGAATGCCGGTTCACTTGAGGTTTATAAACACGCGGGTATTACGCAGGTTTATCGGATATACAACAACTCTCGCGCTTACATCCGCACGCTCTACAGTGGAACGTGGTCAGCCTGGACTAAACAGTATGATGCTGTAAATAAACCAACCGCTGGTGAAGTTGATGCTGTTTCAGCATCACAAGGCGGAGCATTTCAGAGAACTGTAAATTTTAATGGCGGTCTGAACGTGCGAAGTGCTACCGGGATTTTTTCTGGGGGCGATGCAGCAAGTTTTTCTGATAACAATATGCTATTGAAATCGTGGTATGGGATTGGATTTTATTGCACCTTAACCTCAGCAGGTGGTCCAGAAGCGGGTATTACAGGGTACATCAATACCCGCAACGGTCGCCTTGAGATGAAGGAGCGAATCATTCCAGGCGATTATGCCAACTTCGATGAACGATATCTCAAGTTAGCTGGGGGGAGGCTTAGCGGGAATCTGGAGATTAATAATAACGCGCCCATCATTACTTTTTCTGAATCCGATACTGGGAAAAAGTATTTTATAGTTGCTGATGGGAGTGGGTTTCGTATTAATGAAGATTCAACTGGCGGTAATTTTGTTATTTCTTATGCCGGGGCAAGCAAGCAACTAAGAACAATTGGTCAATTTGTGCCTGGTGATTATGCCAATTTTGACGCCCGCTATTACACGAAAGCGCAGTCAGATGCCGGTTATATGCCTAAAACCAGTGCGTATACAAAAACCGAAAGTGATGGACGTTTTCAGGCGAAAGGCAGCTACACACCTGCTGGCCAGGCTTATACCAAAGCTGAATCGGATGCTCGTTATGGAACGGGAAGAACCACGACGGGTAACAATAGCGCTTATTACACCCATGGCAATGGCACTGTTTTTATGCAGGCAGTTAGAAGTATTGCAGTAGGCAATAACACAGCTGTGACTGTCACCCTGCCAACGTCATTCCCTAATGGTATTTTAGGTACTGGTGTCAGTTATTTTGGAAGCGGTGGTAATAATTCCGATTCATTTTATCTTTGCACACCTGTTGGGAAAAATCAGGTCAAAATAGAAACGCATAACTGTAACGGTACATTTTCATTAATTGTGGCAGGCTATTGAGATGAAAAAATATTTTAGTAACTCAGATAGCAGCTTTTATCTTGAAGACACTATTCAGGTTTACGAAGCTCAAGGTATTGCTGTTCCTCCAGATTTGAAGGAGATCTCAGAACAGGAATACGAATCTTTCATGGTATCACCTGACAGAATGACCCCTCATTACAATGTTAATAAAAGTTGCATGGAATGGGTTGAAATTGCCCCTCCATCACATGAAGAGTATATTTATAATGCCCAGTCAATGAAGTCGAGGTTATTGTCTCTGGCGACACAAGCTATCTCACCTCTTCAGGATGCCGTTGATTTATCTATGGCGACTGAAGCGGAAATTCTCTCTTTACAGCAGTGGAAGAAATACCGGGTATTGCTTAATCGTGTTGATACCAACAACGCACCGGATATTATCTGGCCTGACGCTCCGTCTAACAATTAACACAAAGCCTGCGTATATCGCGGGCTTCATTTTTTCTTTCTTCTAAATACTAACCCATCATTACACTCTATCCTTCCCCGACAGTAACCGGCATTGTCATATCTACATTTTTCGCGAGATAAGATAAAAAACCTTCATGATTGCTTTGAGTAATAATTTCGCCTTTTTTTAAACGCTACCGTCAATATTTTTTCTCTGGCAAACCTACGTCCTGCCATTATGCGTTGTGCTGTAACTTCACCAACGGCATTTCATTTCTAATATTTCGAACTCACCACAAAATGATGACTCCACTACACCACGGAGTTAAACGGATGGGCGACTATCATCACGGCGTGGAAGTCATCGAAATCAACGATGGCACCCGCACCATTTCCACCGTCTCGACGGCAATCATCGGCATGGTCTGTACGGCCAGCGATGCGGACGACAAGACATTTCCTTTAAACGAGCCTGTGCTCATTACCAACGTGCAAACCGCGATTGCGAAAGCCGGGAAAATGGGGACGTTGTCCGCTTCCCTGCAGGCGATTGCCGATCAGTGTAAACCGGTTGTTGTTGTCGTACGTGTCGCTGAAGGCACCGCTGATACCGCTGAGGAAGCACAGAAAGAGACTATCTCTAATATCATCGGTACAACCGATGAAAACGGTAAATATACCGGTCTGAAAGCGCTCCTTACCGCGAAAACGGTCACTGGCGTTAAGCCACGTATTCTCGGTGTTCCGGGGCTGGATTCGCAGGAAGTGGCGACCGCGCTGGCCGCCATGTGCCAGAGCCTGCGCGCGTTTGGCTATGTCAGCGCATGGGGTTGTAAAACCATTTCAGCCGCTATCGATTACCGCAAAAACTTCAGTCAGCGCGAGTTGATGGTGATTCACCCAGATTTTCTGGCGTGGGATACCACCACCAACACGACGACCCACGCATGGGCCACCGCACGTGCTCTCGGCCTGCGCGCCAAAATCGACCAGACGATTGGCTGGCACAAAACCCTGTCCAACATCGGCGTTAACGGTGTCACAGGTGTAAGCGCCTCCGTGTCCTGGGATCTGCAGGAACAAGCGACCGATGCGAACCTGCTTAACCAGGCCGGCGTCACCACGCTTATTCGTAACGACGGCTTCAAATTCTGGGGCAACCGTACCTGTTCAGACGATCCGCTCTTCGTCTTTGAAAACTACACCCGTACCGCGCAGGTGTTGGCCGATACCATGGCCGAAGCACACGCATGGGCAATGGATAAACCCATTACGCCAACGCTCATCCGCGACATCGTTTCCGGTATCAATGCCAAATTCCGTGAGCTGAAAACCAACGGCTATATCGTTGATGGCACTTGCTGGTATGACCCGGAATCAAATGATGCATCGACCCTGAAAGCGGGGAAATTGTACATCGATTACGACTACACCCCTGTCCCGCCGCTGGAGAACCTGACCCTGCGCCAGCGCATCACCGATACCTATCTGGCAGACCTGTCCGATTCGGTTAACAGCTAAGGAGCTGAAGCATGGCGTTACCACGCAAACTTAAATATCTGAACATGTTCAACGATGGCCTGAGCTATATGGGCGTTGTTGAGTCTGTCACCTTACCGAAGCTCACCCGCAAACTGGAGAAGTATCGCGGCGGCGGTATGCCGGGCTCGGTCTCTGTCGACCTCGGCCTGGACGATGATGCCCTGGCGCTTGAGTGGACCATTGGCGGTCTGCCGGACGTCGCGCTGTGGGCACAGTATGCCTCTCCGGGCGCGGACAGCGTGCCTCTGCGCTTTACCGGCTCCTTCCAGCGTGACGACACGGGCGAAATCTCCGCCGTCGAAATCGTCATGCGAGGCCGTCATAAAGAGTTTGATGGTGGTGAAAACAAGCAGGGCGAGAGCGGCACCACCAAGATGTCCACCGAGTGCGCTTACTACCAGCTGACCATCGATGGCAAAGAGATCATCGAAATTGACATCATCAACATGGTGCTGAAAGTCGACGGCGTCGATCGTCTGGCGGAACACCGTAAGGCGATTGGCCTGTAAACCTTTAACCGGCCGGGACTGCCGGCCGGTAAGTTAACTTTTTGAAGAGTAACGAAATGGAAAATATCAACGAGACCGTCATTAACGAAAGCGAAAACCCGAACACCATTACGCTCGACACCCCCGTTCTGCGCGGCGAGCAAAAAATCGAAAAGGTGACCGTCGCAAAACCCAACGCGGGGACCCTGCGTGGGGTATCGCTGGCGTCGCTGGCACAATCTGACGTCGATGCGCTGATTAAAGTGCTGCCGCGAATGACCTCGCCGGCCCTGACCGAGCATGAGATTGCGCGTCTGGATGCTTCCGACCTGCTCTCTTTTGCGGGCAAGGTGATCGGTTTTTTGTCACCGGCTTCGGCTCGCTAAAATTTCCCGAAAACCTGTCGGTCGATGATCTGATGGCGGATATCGCGGTGATCTTTCACTGGCCGCCGTCAGAGCTGTACTCGCTGAGCATGACCGAACTCCTTATATGGCGCGAAAAGGCGCTGCAGCGAAGCGGAAGCTACCATGAGTAATAATGTCAGACTTCAGGAGTTGCTTAAGGCAGTCGACCGGGCAAGCCGACCGCTTAACGCTATCCAGAACGCCAGTCTCTCTCTCGCGGCCAGTATCCGCGATTCTGAGGCGGCGTTGCGCGCGCTTGATGAACAGGCGGGCCGCATTAACGGCTTCAGAAAAGCCAACGAACAGCTCGCCGTGACGGGGCAGTCTCTTGCCCGGGCGAAACAGCAGACTGCGGAGCTGGCGCTCCAGCTCAAAAACACCCAGAACCCAACCCGTGACCAGGCGGATGCGCTGGCGGCAGCCCGCCAATCTGCCGCCGCGCTTAAGCTTGAGTACAACAATTTACGCCAGTCAGTGCAGCGCCAGCGCGGTGAGCTGGCGCAGGCAGGGATTAATACGCGCACGCTGTCGTCAGATGAGCGTCGTTTAAAACAGGGTATCAGCGAAAAAACGCTACAACTAAATCGACATAAAGAGGCGCTTGCCAGGGTCAATCAGCAACAGGAGCGGCTTAATACCGTTCAGAACCGCTACGAGTCTGGCAAGCGTGTTGCCGCGGGTGTGCAGCAGTTTGCTAATGCGAGCGCAGGAATGGCAAAGGCGGGCTTTAATCAGACGTCCCGCTTTATTGCCCCAGGTATCCGTTTTGAAAAGCAGATGTCTGCCATACAGGCAAGCCTGGGTCTGCAGAAGGGGGATACCAGGCTGGAGGCCATTCGCCAGCAGGCACGGGATGTCAGCGTCAGTACAGGAACCTCTACAGATGTGGTCACCCGGGCGCAGGGCGAGCTGGCCCGATCAGGCTATGACGCCGACGGGGTGGTGGCCGCCACTGTGCCGACGGTTAACCTCAGCCTCGCAGGGAATATTGATGCCGCGAAAGCGGTCGACATTATCCGCAGCACGCAGGCCGCGTTTAACCTGGCGAATACGGATGTTGAACGCGTTGCAGATGTCCTTACCCGCGGTTTCACTGCGTCAAATACCAGTCTCACCGAACTGAGTACCGCCGTTGCATCCGCCGCACCTGCCGCCGGAGAAGCCGGCGCCAGCCTTGAGGAGACTACCGCGCTGCTTGGTATTCTGATGGAAAAGGGGATGAAAGGGGCAGATGCCGGCGCAGAGGTTAGCGCCATGTTGAGCCGCCTGCAGACGCCGGATAGGCAGCGTTCTGCAGCGCTGAATGAACTGAAGGTGCAAACCCGGGATGGTGAGGGTAATCCACTGCCGACAGAGAATATCCTCAAGGCGATCTCTGCCTCATTCGAAAACAGCCAAATCGGTGCGGCTCAACAAACTGAATACCTGAAGGCCATTTTCGGTGCGGATGCGATGCAAGGCGCAGGTGTACTGGTTTCAGCGGCTGGGAATGGAACACTGGATAACAAGCGCCAGACACTCCAGGGCGCGAGGGGGAGCACCGCGCTGACAGCCTCGGTTCAGGGCGATAACCTCGAGGGTGATATCAGCAAGTTCCAGGCTGCATTAAACGGCCTGAAGATTGATGTCTTTGATAAGGCCGATGGTGCCCTGCGCACGCTGATCTCAACCGCGACCGGATGGCTTAGTACGCTCTCTCTCTGGGTCAACGCTAACCCTGCACTGACGCAAGCCCTGGTCAGCGTGGTTATGGGCGCACAAGCCTTTGCCGGTGTCCTGGGCACGCTAGGTATGGTGGTCTCCCCCATTGTGTCAGGCCTGAATCTGGTGATAACCGCTGCCGGGATGCTGGGCACGGTATTCAGCGTAGTGGGGGGGAGCATCATGACGGTGCTGGGCGCCCTGAGCTGGCCCGTTATTGCTCTCGGAGCGGCAATTGCCGCCGGCGCTTTACTGATTCTTAAATACTGGGAGCCCATTAGCGCCTTCTTTGGTGGGGTGATTGAGGGGCTTTCTGCGGCCTTCGCGCCGCTGGGCGAGCTGTTCTCTCCGTTGTTACAGGCCTTTGGTTTCATTTCAGAAAAACTGGGCGGGATCTGGCAGTGGTTCATCGATCTGATTGCGCCGATTAAGGCGACGCAGGAAATGCTCGACAGCTGCAAAAATGTCGGCGTGGCGTTCGGTCAGGCACTGGGTGATGCGCTAATGGCGCCGCTAAATCTTTTTAACAGCCTGCGCGGCAAAACCAGCTGGCTGCTGGAGAAACTCGGCGTCATAAAAAAAGAGTCGGGCAATATCGACTCGGCTGTACCGAAAGAGGGCACATCCTCTGCTGACGCCGGCAGTGCCTGGGACCCGGCATCACCTGTTTACAGCGGCTTCATGGGATACCAGCCGATGGCAGCAGCGGGAGGACGTTCTTACATCGATCAGAGTAAAAGTGAATACAACTTCACGCTGCAGGGGAGCGCAGCCTCCGGAACGGATCTGACTCGTCAAATCCGGGAGGCTATAGAGAGCAGTGAGCAGGAAAAAGCGAGACGGCAGCAATCCAGCTTTATGTATGGTTAAGGAGAGAGAAAATGTTAATGGTGCTGGGTCTGTTTGTCTTTGAACGACGAACCTTACCGTATCAGTCAATGGTATTTACAAAAGACTACCGCTGGGCATCCAACGAACGCATCGGGAAACCCAAAGCCTGGCAGTACCTTGGCGAAGGTGAGACATCCTTTAACCTTTCCGGATTACTTTACCCGGAGCTCACGGGAGGGCGGCTTTCTCTCAAGGCGGTTGAGCTGATGGCGAATGAAGGGCGGGCATGGCCGTTGATAGACGGTACCGGCATCATTCACGGCATGTTTATCATTGAGAAAGTCACGCATACGCATTCGGATTTTTACAGCGATGGCACTGCCCGGAAAATTGATTTTACCCTGGTACTGAAACGCGTGGATGAATCGCTGATGACGACGTTTGGCGACCTGAGAACGCAGGCCTCAGAGCTGGTGGAAAGCGCACGTAATAGCATTGGAGGGCTGGTGGGATGATCACCGAAATGAATATCCGGGCGGGTGGGAAAATCACCCCTGATTTTATGCTTAAGCTTGACGAGCGCGATATCACGCAAAATTTCAGCCATCGCCTTATCAGTTTGACCATGACCGACAAACGTGGGCTGGAAGCCGATCAGCTGGATATTCTACTGGATGATTCCGACGGGTTGTTAGACCTGCCTGCCCGGGGGGCAAGACTGTCCTTATGGCTGGGATGGGAGGGAACACCGCTCCAGCCGAAAGGGGAGTTTACGATAGATGCGATTGAATTCCGGGGCACGCCGGACACGCTGACCATCCGGGGATGCAGCGCAGATTTTCGTGGGAAGCTCAACGTGCGGCGCGAACAGTCGTGGCATGACACGACGATCGGCGCGATAGTCAACACCATAGCTCTGCGTAACCAGTTTACCGCCAGCGTCGGGGCGGGACTTGCATCCATCGCCATTTCTCATATCGATCAGTCACAGGAGACTGACGCGGCGTTTCTCTCCCGCCTGGCCGAACGTAATGGTGCATTTGTTTCAATCAAAGCCGGGAAGGTTATTTTTATGAAAGCGGGCCATGCCGTGACGGCCAGTGGCACACCGCTTCCCTTAATGATGATTGAGCGTGGGGATGGCGATCGGCACCTTTTTTCCGTCGCTGACCGTGAAAATTATTCCGGCGTGACGGCCAAATGGCTGCAAACGCGTGACCCGAAACAACAAAATGCTCAATTGAGTATTAATCGTCAGCCCGGGGGGCAGCCGACAGAAGGACTACAGCACCCGGATGCCGCTGCACCGGTAGCGGGAGCAGGAGGCAAGGCAGAGAAGCCGCAAGAGAGGCTGGTGGGGTCGGCGGAAAACGTTTTTGAGCTCACCACGGTTTATGCCTCTGAAGAGCAGGCGCTCAGGGCTGCGGAGGCGAAGTGGCGCGCGCTTCAGCGGGGTACCGTGAATTTTTCTATCCAGCTGGCGCTGGGACGTGCCGATCTGTATCCCGAAACGCCGGTGCTGGTCAACGGCTTTAAACGGGTCATTGACGAGCAGGCGTGGATTATCAACGAGGTGGTTCATACCCTCAGCGAGAGTGGATTTACCACGCAACTTAAGCTTGAGCTGAACGTCGCGGATGAAAAATTTTCTATCGCAAATGAGTAATGTATTTGCTATTGGTTTCTTTTTGGGTATTATTAATTCACAAATTGTGAATTATGTGGAGGGGTACATGTTTCATTGTCCTAAGTGCAAGCATTCCGCGCATGCGCGTACCAGTCGCTATTTAAGTGAAAATACCAAAGAGCGCTATCACCAGTGCACCAATGTGGACTGCAGCTGTACGTTCGTGACGATGGAGTCCGTGGAGCGTCTGATTGCGACACCTGGCGCCGCTGAACGTATCCGAACGGCTTCGCAGACCCACGGTTAGCGACTGCGCCACCGGCTCAAAAAAAACCAATAAAAAAGCCACTCAATCGAGTGGCTTAATCATTTGATTCTACAGCTAAATTTGGTGGCCCCTGCTGGACTTGAACCAGCGACCAAGCGATTATGAGAACGATGCACCACCATTTAAAAACAATAACTTACATGTAAAACAAACAGTTACCGCACGAATGATGCTGGATGTTATCGAATGTTTGAGTCCTGAGGGGACAGAAAAGGGACAATTTATGCTGTCGTAGCTCGCCAAAGTTGCTGAACGGTGTCTAAAACATCATTTTCTGAAGCCATCTCCTTGTTATCAATAAAACCATCAAATATGTATGTGATTTTATCGGTTTCTTCAGAGTAGCTAAATTTTGCTTTTGCGATGTAAGCTCCCCATTTTCCAATTGGAATTTTCATTTTGGTTTTCAGGACGCCTTTTGAGTCAATATCACCACTAAATTCATAATATCGTTCGTCAACGTTGATCCATAGGGTTCCATAGACATTAGAAAGACCGTCTCCCTTTTTTAAATCTAATGTGTAATGTGCTTTGGGAGTTGTGAGTACATCCCCCTCGTTCGACCAAGGTGAACGAGTAAAAATCTCAAGAAATTCCTTTCGTCTTTCTTTCTTCTTAGCCTTGTGATCACGCCAATAAGGCATAATAAAAGCCGCGCAGGAAATTATTAAACTTAGAGTTGCAATTATATCGGAAGTGCTCATTTTTTATGCTCCAAGGGATTGAGTTGCACAGCCTCAACTAAATGGCTAGGTGCGAAATGTGCATAACGCATTGTCATCTTTATATCGGTATGGCCGAGAATATCTTTAAGCACCAGTATGTTTCCTCCGTTCATCATAAAATGACTTGCAAAGGTGTGGCGTAAAACGTGCGAAAGCTGGCCGTCTGGTAGGTTAAGTTCAGCTCGTTCGACTGCTTTGCGAAATGCCGAATAACACGATTTGAAGTAACGCCCAGGCTTTTCAGGTTTGGGAAGCGAATCATAAAATTCCTTGCTGATCGGCACAGTTCTGTTTCTGTTCCCCTTCGTTTTGAAAAAGCTGACTTTCAGGTTTTTTATTTGTTTTGTTGTTACAGATTCAGCTTCATCCCAGCGTGCGCCAGTTACCAAGCAAAGGCATGCTACCCAGTATGTGCTGTCGTTACGGCTTTTCATGCACTCTTCTAAAAGTCGCGTAATCTCTTCCTGTTCAAGGTATGCCAGTTCGGCTTCCTCTGATTTGAAAGCGCGAACATTTATTAGCGGATTATCAAGCTTCCAGTGCCCCAGTCGCTTCAGCTCATTAAACACCGCGCGGAAGTAGGCCAGTTCAAGATTCATCGTTCTGGGGGAAACTTGTTTGACGCGAGATGTCCGGGATATCTCACCAGAAAGGCGCTTTTTCCGATATAGGGAAAACATGGTTGCGTCGAATTCGTGAGCGAGTGGATCACCCATGCTTTCACAGGCAAATTCCATTGTGGATTTACGCTTTTCGCCATCGTCCAATGTAACACCGTGTTCATCAAACCACTGGTTTACAAGGTCGCGCAATTTACGTCGATCCTCTTTTCCGTCCAGCCAGGGCTTAACGTGGACATTTTCCATAATATGGTTTTGATATGCTAAAGCCTCACCTTTTGTGCTGAAGGTCCTTCTAATGCGTTTGGCTGATTTTCCCTTAGGTTTCCCTTCAGGATAAAAATCTAAGACCCAGCCGTTATCTTTTTTCTTAATGCTCATGGTCTTAAGCTACATATATTTTACCAAGAAGGTTTGGATCGTCAGGGTAAATAGTTAACTCTCCTTCATTCGAAAATGTAATTTCTCCATCTTCTATGCTGTGTAAGAACCCAATATAATGTTCATCAAACATATATTCATGGTTAAATAGTTGGTTAGGGAATGAGTTTCTTATTGTATTGAAGTTGATGCCAGACATGTCCGCTATTTCAATTGGGCGTTTAGTTTTCGTGAAAGTATCCACATATCTATGTTGCAAATTTAATGAAGGAGATTTAATTTCTGCTATTTGTTTTTGTATATTAATCAGCATACTATACATCACACTATCTTCTTTATTTAAGTCTATATTTTCAACCTTGGAAGGCTGAATTTGTAAGAGTTTGATTATTGAATTAACATCATCAGCAGGAAGACTTTCTGTCTCTTTTAGCATACTGATAATGCCGGGGATCTCACGGTCTACCGTATCTACCCGTAAAGTATGAGAATAAGATACGTATCTAAATGCAGAAATATCAAAAGGGGCTGGTAGCCGATTGTCTGTAATTAAAATTGTTTTTTTATTAAATGCTTGCCTTAGACCAAGTTCGTAGAAAACATTCGCATTACGAGAGCTCAGATCGCAAATGGCCATATCACATTCAACAATTTTTTTGAGAATATCGAACATGATCATATTTGATGCTTTGTTATCATCCGCTCTGATGGGTTGGTAACCGGCTTTAATACATGCTGGTTTAATCAAATATTGGTAAACACGATTGAAATGCGCGGGCTCATAGTCTGGGTGGTCGGCTATTGGCATCATGACAAAGCAGGTTTTAGTTTTTGCGGGAATAACTTCAGAATCCGGGGTGGTTTTTTTTGTAGACATTTTAATTATTCTCCGAGATAGCTAACACAACTCGACCAATGACCTCGATATCATCTATGGAACAATCAAAAGCCATTCCTACTCCGCTGACTCGTACCTTTTTTACAGGAATTCGTGTAAGTGTTCTTATGCTAGTTTTGCCTTCAATGTTAACAAGCCATTCACCATCAAAAACTTCAGAATATTGTTGATCAAGGATGTATTGAGCTTTTTCTTCCTGCACGCAGATAGGGGTTGTTGGCAGTGGCGTACCTGCACGGAAAAATACTTTATCAAACATGACATAGCCGGAATCATAAAGCTGCCCATCAACAAGCTTTTTGCGTGGGAACTTCATGATATCCAGTTCTTCATCATCAAATTTTTTGCCATGCCCAGTAGATAACCATTCTAAAGATGCGCCCGTTTCAGCTACACACCTAACCACCATATCAGCCGGAAAAATGCCACGTTTGAACCGCGCAGAAAGGCTGCTTGATGCCATTTCAAAATGATCTGCCAGCTGTAGTTTTGAAGTAAAACCATACGCTTCTATTACGCGATTAAGCACATCGCTACTGTGCCCTATTTGTTCGAAAGGAAATTTACTCATAAGTGCAACTCTCTCGACTTAGTCGAAATTATGTTGATTTCTTCATTAAGTCGAATTAGAGTCTCTCCTTGTTGTAGTCTTAGTCGAATGTTGATGAGCGTTGCCGCGCTCTAATGAACAAAGGAGTTTGCCTTATGCGTCCCAACATTACAATCGCCATCCCCACACCTTACCTGCCTATTGATGAATACTGTCGGATCACCGGAACGCCTATGGGTACTGCCCGCGATATGGTACGCGATGGTCGTCTGCCTATCCGTGGAAAGGGCGACAAGCCAAAAGCACGTGTTGAAATCAATATGGCCGCGCTAACCGTCCAGGCATTAAGCGAATGCAATATTTCGCTTAACGCGTAATTCATCCTACGGATTAGAGCGGAGCTAACAATGTTTGATTATCAGACCTCTAAACATGCTCACTTTGATGCAGCTTGCCGAGCGTTTGCGCTGGCGCACAATCTGGAAGATGTAGCCGCTGCCGTTGGTATGCGTCCGCAGATCCTCCGCAATAAGTTGAACCCGATTCAACCACATCGCCTGACCTGTGACGAGCTGCTGGCTATCACCGATTACACGGAAGATGCCCGTTTGCTGGATGGGATGCTGGGGCAGATTAACTGCCTTCCGTCCGTTCCGGTCAATAACGCCATTGAAGCCAACATGCAATTTTGCGCGTTGAGCGCCACTGCAAATGTGGGCGCGATCGCTGGGGAAGCTGTATCAACTGAGCACATGACCGCCGCGCGCCGAACGCAAATTCTTGATCGTGCCCGTGATGCCATCCGTTCCCTTTCCGTTCTGGCTTACACCGTTGAAAGCCGCCTCCAGTCTGCGCCGGTTCTTGCTGCTGCCGTCGATATCGTGACTACCAGCGCCAGCGGCATGATGTGAGGGATAACCATGAAAGCTTTCGTTACCTACCTGAAAAAAGAATCTCCGGCCATGCAGCTGGCCAGCGGATCAACTGGTTGGCTTGAACTGCCAAACGGCCAACGCTGGAACCCTGGCCACCAGTACAAATTCAATGCCCGTTCGTCTCGTCGTCCATGGTGGTTTGGTTTGTTCAGGATTATCAGGGGGCGTCATGGCCATTAGCGAAAAGCAGCAGGAAATTGGCCTCAAATGGCTGGGCAACATCCGCCGTAAGTACTGGAGTGAGAAAAGCGACGCCGCCGAATGGTGGGACAAATTAACACCAGAATGGCGCGGGGTTGTTTTACATGCGGCCGCAGTTGCTTCCGGAATGGACGTTTTCAAAGCCCATCTGAGCAAATGCTACTGGTCAGAGTTATTCGAACGCCTGGACTACCGGGCAATGATTCAGCTGCGCCAGGGCATATCCAGGGCGCGTCTGACGTTTGAAGGGTTCGGGAGTCTGAGCGACAGCGATTTTTCAAAGCGCAGCGCTAACCGCCAGGTGAAAAAGGCACATCCGATCCACAGCAGTAATGGCGTGCAGATGATTATCGCGCCTCATATCGTTCATAAGATGCAACAGCAGGAGAATCATTAATGTCCATTATCTCTGTAAACGCCAAAGAACTGGGACAGGAGCTGGCTGCGTGGGGTGTTCCACACAATTACGCCATTCTCTTTCTGGAGAAAAGCACCGTTAAAAATGGCCGTGTGGCCTTACATCCGTTTTTCTTTAACGACACCGAGCACATTACAAACAAACGCCACTGGCTGGCCGTGAATGTTGCGTACTGGTGCTGCGTCTATCGTGAAGCGGGAAGCCAGTACCAGCAGGTTGAAGCGCTGGCCAGTATTCGTTCCATGTATTACATCGCCGGGTCATTGGGCGCTGGGGAAGTCAAAGCGCTGATCCAGGAGTGGTGGCGCAATACCTACGAGCTTCACCAGATTCCCGCGCCGAGCTACTCAGCCGCGCCCGTTACCATCTCTTTCCACTAATTAACTGCCTGAATTTTTGGCCATCCCTGCGGTGGCCGGGGATTCTTTTGCCCTGAGGAAACCAAAATGCAAACAACACGCATGTTTTTACCCGTCAGCCAATCCGGTACTGACCTTCTGGCAATGCTGGCAAAAGCTACTGAGGAAGGTAAAGCGGCCTCCGCCGATCTGTGTTCTGCCCGTCTGGATAAGCTGGCCGCGTATGCCGCTAACGAAGGTTTAAGCGCTGCCGAAATCGTAGAGCTGATCCGTGAGGAAGCCGCAGCCATTTGCAGTAAAGGCGGTGCAGCATGGCAGTAAAAACGCCTCTTAAATGGGTGGGCAGCAAAGTTCGCCTCATGCCGCAGCTGCGTGACCACTTGCCGGAAGGTAAGCGCCTGGTTGAACCGTTCGCGGGTTCCTGCGCCGTCATGATGAATACGGACTATGACGAATACCTGATCGCTGACCTGAACCCGGATTTAGTCAATCTGTATAAGGCGATGGCCTACCATACCGATGCGTTTCTTGTGGAGCTTGAAACCCTGTTTTCTGCCGGGGCGTTGGGTGAACAGGAGAGCCGCGCTATTTTTTACTATGCCGTCCGGGACGCGTTCAATTTGTCCGGAAAGGGGCTTGGGGCGGAAAGTGTTGAAGCCGCTGCCCGTTTCATGTATCTGAACCGCCACGGCTTTAATGGGCTTTGCCGTTACAATCGCCGTGGCCAGTTCAATGTCCCGTTCGGGAAGTACAAAAAAAATTATTTCCCGCTTAAAGAAGTCCGTGCTTTTGCTGAAAAGGCAAAGCGTGCAACGTTCATCACCGCGCATTACTCCGAAACGCTTGCGCTGGTTCGTGCCGGGGATGTGGTCTATTGCGATCCGCCATACCTGACGGAATCAGGAAATTTCACCTCATACACTGAAAGCGGTTTTTCACAGCTTGATCAGGGGCGGCTGGCCAGAAAGCTGCGCCGTCTTGCTGAAAAGGGCGTGAGTGTTGTTGCTTCAAACAGCGATCTGGAAATGGTGCATTACCTTTACGCCGGGTTTGAGGCGATGAAGGTCAAAGCGCCCCGCAGTGTTGGTGCCGCAGCTGCCAGCCAGAAATCTGCCGCAGAGCTGATCCTGAAATCACCAGTTTCCACAGCCTCCAGCGCTGGGGTGGTGGCGAAATGATGACTGAATCCATGACCGGGCTGTATGCGCTGACGGTATTTGCGGCTTTCATCTTCTTTTCCTGGGAAGAGCGCCGGGACGCGGAGACTTCAGATGATGTGGACTTTATTTTGGTCGCTGTCTCTTCCCTCGTCTGGCCTGTACTGGTGGCGGTATGTACCGCTGCTTGCATGATTAATGCCTGGAAGAAGTGGGTTAATCGTGGCTGATATGTCTCTTGCTGGCCAACATCACGCCGTCGATACCTGGCGGCGTGATACCTTTACGCCAGGAACCCCAGCGAATGCGACAATTACAGAGCGCCGTTTGTGGGCTGTTAACCCACAGGATTACGAATGGCGTTCACAGTTCCTTCATGAGATACCCGACTGGTTAGCCGGGTATTTTGGCAACCGTTACGAAAAGCTGTTTGCTGGCCGTGATGGCCGCCGCCGTGCCAATACATTCCTGCGCAAAACAATCGGTGAGAATGTATTGCCACGTCTGCGGAAAGTGGCTGAGCGTTACAAGCTGGCCGCTGTTGTAAGCGATCTCCCTTTCGGCAAATCATTACAGCGCTTGCCCTCGCTTGACCGTACCGATCTCAAAAAGCTGTCTGGCCAGGTCTCTGGCTGGATGGCTCAGATGTTCTATGACTTCACCGACACACTGAAGGGCAAGCCAAACGACGAAAGGGAAATGCGCCAGCGCACGCTGGAGGCTTACCGCAATCTTTGCTCGCTTTCCCTCATGTTGAACAATCAGCCGCCTTACTGGGCAGAGCACGAAGCAAATGAAGGCCACCTGGAAACCAGAAAAGCGGAGTCCGGGATTTTGCGTCTCATGGCACCGGAATGGTGGTATCAGCGCCTGAAGCGTGCCCGTGACCTGCAACGTGAACATCTGGCCATCGCCGTTGGCCAGGTGCAGAAATCTGCCAGCGCCTACGTATCACGTAAAACCCTGGGCGAATGGATAGACCAGAAGAAACGAAATCTGGAGTTCTTCAAAAAGTTTGATCTGATGGACGAAGAGGGCAACCGTATTGCGCTGGACAGCATGGTACACCGCAGCGTTGCTAACCCGGCCATTCGTCGCTGTGAACTGATGGTGCGTATGCGCGGGTTTGAAGATATCGCCAATGAACAGGGGCTGGCTGGCGAGTTTTACACAATCACTGCGCCTTCACGTTATCACGCGGTACACAGCAAAGGCGGCTTTGTGTCTCAGTGGAACGGATTAAGCCCACGGGACACGCAGCATTATTTATGCAACGTCTGGGCAAAAGCACGCGCGGCGATCTCCCGTGCCGGTATTCATGTTTTTGGTTTTCGCGTGGTGGAACCACACCACGACGGGACACCGCACTGGCATATGCTGCTGTTCATGCATCCGCATGACGTTGAGGCGGTGCGGGATATTCTTTGCTATCACGCCAGGATTGCCGATTCAGAAGAGCTTCAGACACCCAACGCACTTAAGGCGCGTTTCCATGTTGAGTCTATCGATCCTGCTAAAGGTTCGGCAACGGGTTACATCGCTAAATACATTTCAAAAAACATCGACGGTTTTGCGCTTGATGGCGAGCAGGATGATGAAACCGGGGAAAACCTGCGCGATATGGCCAAATCCGTATCGGCCTGGGCATCCCGCTGGCGGATTCGCCAGTTTCAGCAAATTGGTGGTGCGCCTGTGACAGTATGGCGTGAGTTGCGCCGCCTGGGCGATCAGCGCCTGACTGATAACCGAATGGATGCAGTGCTGGCGGCGGCTGATGTTGGAGACTGGGCGGCCTATACCCAGTTGCAGGGAGGCGCACTGGTTGCGCGTCGTGATCTGGTTGTTCGTCTGGCGTATGAAATTACAGAGCAGGGTAACGAGTACGCGGAAGATATTCAGCGCGTGCAGGGTATCTATTCGCCTTTAATTCCTGACTCTGAAGTTTGCACTCGTCTGGTTAAGTGGCAGAAGGTTGCGAAGTTGGCCGCAGCGTCAGCGGAGGCGGGTTTTTCTGGCGGCAGCGCCGCCCCTTGGAGTTCTGTCAATAACTGTACGGAGGGTGGAACCCGGAGATGTTTAAAACTGGAACTGAACCAGCGAGGTTTTGCCGGAACGGATGACGAAATCGACATTCTGAGGCGCGGAGGTGGTCTTAAATTTGGCCGTTCTGCCCTGATTTACAGAGAGGGGCGGTTGCAGGAGAAGCGGAATAATCCGGAAGATGAGCAATGGCCAGGCTGGCAGTGATAGCCTGTAAGTGTGTGATATTTAATATCTAAATCATTACTTGCATGAATAATTATTTCACATATTGTGCTTTTAGGTGTACTGTATGGTTATACAGTATTTTTGTGATTTTGTGGAGGCTGCATGGATATCTTAGAGGCATCAGTAAAGCTGGAGCGTATCGAACTGCTGGCAAAAATAGCCCATGCAAGTGAGATGAGCCCGAAGGAAAAAACTATTGCCTTATCATGGATCGGTGAGATTGCTGAAGAAATGCGATGCGTGGTCAGGGGGGAAAGAAAAAACCCCCGGAGCGGGGGTGTTTCAGGCGGCGGGTGCAGCCTTCAATAAATCCAGTGCCATTTGTTTCTGGTCGGGTGACAGATTTTTTAATAAGGTTTGTACCAGAGCGTCACCCGTTTTAGCGCTGGGGCTGAGAGTGTGGGAAAACGTCAAATTCATAACAAAAGTGTGCCCACACTCCACATCTGCGCATGCGCAGTAAATATCTGCAATCTGGCGGTGCTTTCGGTTAGTTTTGCGAATCACAGCCTTAGAGCCGCACTCCGGACATTCAATTTTCAGGACTCTCATATTCCATTCTCCGGCTGTCAAATAATGCCTGGATTTTAGCCTTTTTTGCATCATGCTGCACCCTTCACCGTTGTTTCTCCAGCAAAATTCAAATGCAGGTGGCGCGGAATTTCCGGATCGCTGTTGATGGCCATCGCCAGGCGGCGCTGAATGGGCAGCACTTCATTCTTTTTGTAGGTGCGCTCAATCTTTTCCGGGTCGCCCAGTCCGGCAGTGTTCTGCGGAACGATACCCGCAAGCCCGGCCGGGAAGCGGTGAGCGTTCAGAATGTCCTGGGCGCTGATGTTCTTCACGCTCGCAAATTCATCTTTGGCCGAAATGTCCCCCATCTCAATAAACTTGATCGCGTCGCCGTCGCCGCCAGGGATGTTCACCAGGATGGTGGAGAAGTTGCCGATTCCTTTGCTGTCCCGCAGTTGCTGTTCAATCTCCTCCTCCATCTCGTCCGTCATGCTGGGGTCACGGGTATACAGAATGCCGCCCGTGTGTGCGCCGTTGTGGTAGTAGCGACGGCGAAAAATAACCGCCTCACTGTTCAGCAGGGCAGAGTGAACGCCGCCGATGTAGTCAGGCAGACCATAGATGTGCTGCTGCGGGTCGTACATCTTGATGAAAATGATATCGTCAGGCGGGAACGCCAGCGGCTCGCCTTCCTGTAAAACCACGTAATCCCCTGGCACAGTCTCCGCGTTTTCTCTCTCCTTTCGTCGGCGGAGATAAAGTCCCGGCAGCGGCTGAAGCCCGATCACGTCTCCCCAGCCATTACGGACTTTGGCCACGGCGATATCACCAAACGTCAGGTAGTCAAAAACAGCGGCCTCCAGCTCGTCGAACGTCAGGCCGCCGCCCTGATAGTCCGCCGTCACCATGTTTTTACGGGCGTGGATAATCCCGCCGTGCTGGCCGTTCAGGTTGATAAGCTGCGCCAGCGCCAGACGGTCAATCGGCTGGGTGTAGTGGTCGGCGGCGTTGTCGTACCAGATTTCCCGGTAATCGGTTCCGGTAGTCAGTACCGGTTCTGGTTTGCCAAAGCTGATAATGCTCATTTTTTTGGACTTATCGCCGCGCTGTTCGCGCCTCACAAAACGTTTCTTTTTGCTCATGCTGCCTGTTTCCTTACACCCCAGCGGGATTTTGGTTTGTTTTCATAGTTGAGTGGTTCGTTATGCAGGGCGTGGGTGATTGCCCAGAATGCCTCTGCGTGGCCAGTGTCCTGGCTGCGGTCTGCAACAAAGGTCATTGCGTTACCGCTCTGCGTGGTAGTACGCCTTACTGACATAAAGCTGGCGGGGATCTCCTTCAGGTTTTTGTCCCACTCGATACGCTGGCTTTCCACCACGTCGGCGGCCTTCAGTACCAGCTGGTTTTTGGTGTTCATGTCGTAGCGGATCGGGACAACAACTTTCATGGCAAAGTGCTGGATATTGTCAAACACCCCCTGGCCGATCCCGGTTACGTCCACGCCCAGATAAGTGAAGTTGTACTGGTCGAACAGCTTTTCGATCTGCTTTGCCTGGTAGCGGAAGTTCATGCCCTTCCAGTAAATCACCTTCAGCACGCGGAATTTTTCAACGGCGAACATCGGCGGGGCGACAATCACGAAACACGACAAATCGCCGCTGCGTGCCGGGTCAAAGCCGCCCCAGACTGGCCTGTCTCCAAACGGCCGTTTTGCATCCGGGTTATGATCCTGCCAGGTGTCCACCTCCACGCCGCACGCTTCCAGGTCGGAAAAACTGAAAACGGAATCCTTGCTGTCCACGAACACGCACATATAAAGCATGTCGAATGTGGCGGTGTTATAGCGGTTGCGCAGCTTCTCGATGTTGGCCAGGTTGAAACCGCCCGCAATGGCATCTTCCATGGTGATGACATAGCGCCACTGACCATCCGGGCAGAGCCGGCCGCCGTTCCGCATTTCATCAAACAGCGGAAATTTAATGGCCGCGCGTTTCTTGCTGCCCTGTTTCCACTCTTCACCTGTCCAGAACGGGTACGCCTGGTGCGTTTTGGCTGATGGCGTGGAAAAGTAGGTGGTACGCCATTTGTCATGAGTGGCCATCGCGCTGGCCACCTCGTTCAGTTTTGCGAAGTTGGGAACCCAGAAATATTCGTCACAGTAAAGATGGCCACTATATGACTGGGCGGTGTTTTTGTTGGTAGACAGGAAGCGCAGCTCTGCGCCGTTGCTTAAGCGGATCGGGTTCCCGGTCAGCGTGATACCAAAATACTGCTCTGCAATGTTGACGATGTAAGACCGGAACACTTCCGCCTGTGCTTTGGAGGCGGACAGGAAGATTTGCGGATCGCCCGTCATTACCGCATTTTCAAATGCCTCAAACGCAAAGTACCAGGTTGCGCCGATCTGGCGGCTTTTCAGGATGTTCCTGACCAGCTGGCCGATGTTGCGGCGCAGGTGTTTCTGATATTCGAAAAGATGCTCATCCGCCCAGGTGTCAAAGTCCTCCTGAGTCAGTGACGAGATATCGTTTTTCTTGTACTTGCGTTTGCTGCGGGGTTCGTCCTCGCTTTCCCCTCGCGCAGCTGCTTGCCGTTCCCCCTGGCTGCTGGCCAGCTTTTCTTTATGTTTATTGCTCTGGGCACGCAGCTTTGTGGCGTGAGCAATAAGCAAATCCATTTCTTTTAAATCCAGATCCGTTTTATTGTCGCGCCCGGCTAACAGCTGGTAACGGCGTTCTATTGCTTCCTCTGTACTTTCGAAACTGAGCAGGTCAGCCCATTTATATTTTTCCGCCCAGTAGTAAACGATCCGCGCATTCGGCAGATTTAATTCTGATGCAATTTCTTTAGGCGTGTATCGGCGCAGGTAAAGTGCGCGGACAACGCCTTTTAATTCGTCTGAGTATTTAGCCATAGATTTAATTATGCCGTGGTGCTGATGAAAAAACGGCGGGGTTAATTCGGGGCTGTTCGGTAATGGTTTATAACCGAACTGTTCAGAATAAAGCGTAATGCGGGGATGTGTTTAATTAGCAATAATCAAATCCACAGCAAGGGAAACAGTTAATCGACAGAGGGGGAAATATGTGTCGCATTTAAAAACTGGCTGGCTGTGTGTTGCTACTGAAGGCGATACGGTTGATGGACGGGTGCTGGAACGGCAATGGATTATCGACATGGGGGAAACCTATGACCCTAAACATTACGCCGCATTACTCTGGCCGGAACATGAGCGCTACGCCGGAAACTTTGGTGAGGTGCTGGAAGCGATGTGGCAGGACGGTGATGACGGGCTGGCGCGGCTGTATGTCAGCCTGTGTCCGAATAAGCGCCTGATTTATGCAAACGACGAAGGCCAGTTGCTTTATTTCTCTGTAGAGCCGGAGCTGAACTGGCGCGGAGGGGATCGTACATATCTGAAGGGGCTGGCTGTTACTGACAACCCGGCAAGTGTGGGAACTACACGGCTGCGCTTTAGTCGGCGCAAATTAAACAAACAGGGATATTACAGTTGTGTGATTTCCCGTAACGGTAAAATTACGCAGGAAGGGAAAATGAAAAACTGGCAGCAATTATTTGGTATTAAGCCGAAGTTCGAAGATGAAAACCCGCAAAACGATCCGCCAGCTGACGATAAATTACAGGCGCTGGCTAGTGCTCTGAACGATCTGGAAGCGCGTGTGGGTGCTATTGAAACCCAGCTTAATTCTGTGCAGGACGATGTAGACACCATTACCGAAGTAGTGGATACGGAAGAATTTGCCGCTATTCGTGACAATGCAAAAGAGATTGTTACCCGATTTAACGAACTGGGTAATAAAGGCGGCAAGCACAAACAGCGTCAGGTGCCAACCAAATCCGGTAAATTTAGTTACCTGTAATTAACCGCAACGCGAATAAGCAAAACCTTTTTATTATCGCTTAATTGCGAGGGAGTCTTATGTTACTGAATAACCGTGCGCGGGATTTACTGGACAATTATACGGCGGGGCTGGCGCAGCATTTTGGCACGCAAAACCCTGGCCGTTATTTTTCGCTAAATGACCCGCAGGAAACCGCGCTGCGTCTGGCCATGCTGGAGTCCGTCGAGTTCCTGAACTGGATCACCACGCTGGACGTTGACCAGCTGAGTGGTCAGGTCGTCAACGTGGGCGCATCTGTCCTTCATACCGGGCGCAGTGAAACAGGCCGTTTCGTCCGCCAGGTGGGTGTTGATGGCAATACCTATTCCCTGGTTGAAACAGACAGCTGTGCGGCGCTGCGCTGGGATCTGCTTTCCGTCTGGGCGAACGCCGGGAAGGAAGAAAACGAGTTTTACAACCTGGTGCAGACCTTCAGTACCCAGGCGTTTGCCATGGATATGCTGCGTATCGGCTTTAACGGTACACACCGCGCCAAAACCACAGACCCGATTGCCAACCCGAACGGCGAAGATGTGAACATTGGCTGGCATGAAATCATGAAAACCATGCTGGGCGGCAAGCAAATCATGACCGATCCGGTGGTGCTCGATCAGGCGGGTGATTATAAATCGCTGGATGCGATGGCCTCCGATCTGATTAACGCCAAAATCCCGGCACAGTTCCGCAATGACCCGCGCCTGGTGGTGCTGGTAGGTGCTGACCTGGTGGCCGCTGAACAGTACCGCCTGTTCCAGGCTGCTGACCGCCCAACGGAGAAAATCGCGGCGCAGATGCTGGGCAACACCATCGCTGGCCGTCAGGCGATTATCCCGCCGTTCATGCCGGGAAAACGCATGGTGGTTACGCCTCTTTCGAACCTGCATATCTACACCCAGCGCAACACGCGCCAGCGTAAAGCGCGCTTTGAAGATGACCGCAAACAGTTCGAAAACAGCTATCTGCGTAATGAAGGTTACGCGATTGAAGTGCCGGAGCTGTACGCGGCGATTGATGAAGATGCCGTGACCATCGGCAAGCCGTCTGAGCCAGTGGAGGGTTAATCAATGTCTCTTTCACCCGCGCAGCGTCATAACCAGCGCATTGCGATGGAACAAAAGCTGAAACAAAGCCTGGCCGTTGGCACCACGGAAAGCATGCACCTGCTGATTAAGGCGCTGGAAACAGACGTGGAACAGGTGCGAAGCCTGCCGCTGATTGCGGATCGCGTTGAGCATAAGCGCAACGTGCTGCTGCCCAAATGGGTGCCGACTGTGGAAGCGTATCTGGCCAGCGGCCAGGTATATGCCAATCCGGTTCTGGCGTGGTGCGTGATCTGGCTGTTTGACGTGGGCTATCTGGATAAGGCGCTGGAATGGGCTGATATCGCTATTGCCCAGCAACAGGCCACGCCGGAACGACTGCGCAGCAATTTCCCGACGTTCGTGGCCGATACGATGCTGGCCTGGGCGGAGGAGTCTGCCGGGCGCGGGGAAAGCATTGAACCGTATTTTTCTCGCACGTTTGAGAACGTGGCCACCCGGTGGCGGCTGCATGAGCAGGTGACGGCGAAATGGTTCAAGTTCGCCGGGTTGCAGCTGCTGCGCGGTGAGGATGGCCAGAAAACAGCGGCGGGTGTGGATGATGTGGAAACACTTCAGAAGGCCGATCAGCTGCTGGCCACCGCAGAACAGTATTACCTGAAAATCGGCGTTAAAACGCAGCGGCAGACCATCGCCGCACGTATCCGTAAACTGACGCAGGGTTAAAGACTACCGCAAGCCAGGCGGGCGCGGTGGAGGGCAGAAACACGATGTGAAGCTGCGCCGTGGAAACCGGACAGCCCGCCTATTTTTTCGGGGGAGCCATGTTTAGTGGAAAGCCGCTTGATTATCAGGACGAGCCGCTAAAAAACGAAGGATTCTGGCCAGACCTGAACCTGAAGGACTTTCAGGCACAGCGAGCGATCCCGGCTGATGTTGAGGCGGACACCGTTGCCCAGGCGCTGCTGGCGGCCGTGGCGGAGGTGAATGCGGAGCTGGAAAAAGTGGAAGCCAGCTGGAAGGCAAAAGGGGTTCTGAGCGCAGAGGACGCGCCGGGGGCACGGATGGGGGAGTTAAACGCCCTCTGTGCGCAGTACATGAAGGCGGTTTTTGCCAGGGCAAAAGCGGACCTGTTAGGGGAGTTTGCCACCGTTGGGCGGCGTGACTCTCACCCAGGCCAGGAAAGCACGGAAACCCGCGCAGGATTGCTGGCAGAGGCGTCAGTTGTGATCCGCCGCATGAAGGGGCTGAAAAGGGCAACGGTGAAGAAAGTATGAGCCAGACACAGCTTGAAAACCTGACGGCGTTCTTTACCAGCAACGTGCCAGCCCGTGCGATGCAGTCGTTTGACAGCGTAGTGGATGAAATGGAGTTCGTACCGGCTGCAAAGGATATGGGGCTGGGGCAGTACCGCCAGGCGGTGATCCGCTATGACGCGGTACTGAGCTGGGAGCGTTTCCCGTATCGCCTGTGTCCGCCGCAGCTGCTTATGTCGCTGATGGCTGCCTGGCTCGATGAGGCAGACCGGGAATTACTGGACGAAATCGGGGTAACTGAGGCCGATCCGCAGTGGGATGTGTCGGTGGCCGATGAAGAGACCGCCGATATTGTCCTGACGGTTCCCATGGCGGAAGAGCTGGTGATCCGTGAGGACGAAAAGGGGTTAATCCCCTGGCAGGGAAAGCGCTGGTCGCTGGTTGAGCCGGAGATCTGGACGGCGCTGACCGCAACGATTTACGGCGTGGATGAATCCGGTGCGCCTGTGGGCGATGCGTCGTGATTGCCGGAGGGGAGCTTAACAAGCGCCAGCTGGCGGAGCTGAAAAAGGCGCTGGCCAGCATGGAGCTGCCGCCAAAAAAACGGCAGCGGCTGCTGTGGCGAATGGCGAAATATGGCGTTATTGCCGCCGCCAAACGCAACGTGCGGAACCAGGAAACGCCGGACGGGGAAGGCTGGGCAGGACGCAAAACAAAGCGCAAAGGGAAGATGCTGCGCAACATGCCGAAACTGCTGCATATCCGGGAAATGCCTGAGATTCAGGCTGTGCGGATTTACTTGCAGGGTGGCGGCTACCGGAACGGGGAAACGCCTGTACCCGCTGGCACGGTGGGCTATTCGCAGCAAAACGGCATGCGCGTCCGGGTGAGTCGTGCAAGCCAGCCAGGGAAGGCACAGCCAGGCAAGATGGCCACCGCTGCGCAGGGAAAAAAACTGCGGGCGCTGGGCTACCGGGTGCGCCGGGGGAAGCGCTGGAAAAAGCCCACTATCCGGGAAATAACCAGCGAAATGCCATACGCACAGGCGGGGTTGCTTATCCGGAAGTTAAGCGGCAAGGCCGTCAAAACAAGCTGGACTATCGATCTCCCTTCCCGCGTATTTCTGGGAATGGGTGATGAGGACTTTAACAAGGCGCTGGCACGCCAGCTTCAGGCCATCGGCTTTGGCTGGGATGTGAATGCGCAGGATATCAGGGGGAGAACATGACCTGGCCAAATGTGACCGTTAACCAGGTAAACCAGCTACTGGGCGAAACCAATGAGGTGGAACGCGCGGTGCTGTTTATCGGTACGGGAACCAAAAATACGGGCAAGACCCTGGCTGTGAACACACAGAGCGATTTTGACGCGCTTCTGGGTGAGGCTGACAGCCAGTTAAAAAGTGACGTGCTGGCTGCGGTGTCGAATGCTGGCCAGAACTGGTGGGGGTTCGTCCATGTGCTGGCTGCTGACAGCGAGCCGGAGGCATGGGTTAAAGCGGTGCTGGCTGCGCAGGTGTCGTGCTCGGTTGAAGGCGTGGTGCTGAGCAATGACATCTCAACGAAGGCGGAAATTAACCAGGCTATTACGTTACGTGCGGATCTGATCGCGAAGTATGGCCGCTGGGTATGGTTCATTCTGGCCACGCAGGGAATGCAGGATGAAGAGGGGCAGGCGGATTACCTTGTGCGTATGTCCACCCTTCAGGCTGGCATTGCGGAAAAGGCGGTGCAGCTGGTTCCCCGCCTCTGGGGGAACGAACCTGGCGTGCTGGCTGGCCGTCTGTGCAGCCGTGCTGTCACCGTGGCGGACAGCCCGGCGCGCGTAAAAACGGGGGCGCTGGTCAGTCTGGGCAGCGATGAGCTGCCGCTGGATGGCACAGGCGCGGTGCTGGAACTGGCCACGCTTCAGGCGCTGGAGGCGCAGCGCTTCAGTGTGCCAATGTGGTATCCGGATTATGACGGGTTCTACTGGTCAGACGGCCGCACGCTGGACGTGGAAGGGGGTGATTATCAGTCCATCGAAACGCTGCGCGTGGCCGATAAAGCCGCACGCCGGGTGCGTCTGCTGGCCATTGGCAAGATTGCAGACCGTTCGCTTAACAGCACGCCAGGCAGCATTGCCGCACACCAGACGCTGTTTGCGAAGCCACTGCGCGAAATGTCCACAGCAGCAAACATCAACGGGGTTTCATTCCCCGGCGAAGTGAAGCCGCCGCAGGATGGTGATGTAACCATTGTCTGGAAGAACAAAAAGGCGGTGGAGATTTACATTGTGGTGCGCACCTGGGAAGTGCCGCTGCAAATCACTATTAGTCTGTTACTGGATGCCAGCCTGGAGGCCGTCGCATGAGTAAGCGTATTTCGGGAATGTCGTTTGATTCTTACGTTGACGGCGATCTGATCCACATTGAAAAAATTTCTCTCGATATCACGGACAACAGCGCCGCCGCGCAGACCCGTGGCGTACCGGATGGTCACGTTGATGGTGATGTGGCCGCAGAGGGTGAAATTGAAGTCAGTTCCAAAGTGCTGAGCGTGCTGACGGCCAAAGCACGATCAGCGGGTTCCTGGCGCGGTATTGAGCCCGTGGATTTCCTCTTCTATGCCAAAGCCGGTAATGAGGAAGTCAAGGTGGAGACGTTCGGCTGCAAACTTCAGCTGAGTAACCTGCTGGATATCGATCCGAAGGGTGGCAGCGTGGCCACGCACAAAATCAAATACTTTGTGACCAGTCCAAAGTTCGTAAACATCAACGGCGTTCCGTATCTGGAAGCGGAAGCCACGGAAAACTTGATCGGTTAAGGGGCAGGGATGCAGGAACATGAAAAGAGCTTTTACACCCTGATCACCATCGGGCTGCTTGTCGCGCTGGGGAAATTACTGACCAGTGACGATGTAATCACACCGCGTCTGTTCTTTGGGCGCTTGATTCTCGGTGGCCTGGTTTCGGTTGTTGCGGGTGCTGCGTTGTTCCAGATACCTAATGCCAGTCCGCTGGCTATCAATGGGCTGGGAACGGTGCTGGCTATTGCAGGTTATCAGGTAGTTGAGATTTACCTGCGCCGCAGGGCTCTGGGGAAAAAGGAGGGTAGTGACAATGACACTGAGTGAAAAGCAGCAGCTGTTTACCGTGATGGTGGCCAGTCTGATCCACTGGGCTGAAGAGCACGGCTATCGCCTGACCTTTGGCGAGGCGTACCGCACGCCGGAACAGGCCGCGCTTAACGCTAAAAAAGGCAGCGGTATCACCAACAGTCTGCATACCCAGCGCCTGGCCGTGGACTTTAATCTGTTCGTGAATGGCCAGTACAAAACAGACACCGCCGATTATCTCCCGCTGGGTGAATACTGGGAATCGCTGGGCGGTACGTGGGGCGGCCGCTTTAAATCCCGTCCGGACGGTAATCACTTCAGTCTGGAACATAACGGGGTGCGCTGATGACAAACGGCCAGTGGCTGGTTGTGGTTGCGCTGGCGTTTGTCTGGGGCTGGCTGACCGCTGACTGGCGGCGTGACAGCCTGGAGCTGGCGATCAACTCCGCCGCGCAGGTTGCGGGTAACAAGTCCCAAAAGGCGATGCTGGAAATTGCCAGCGAATCCGCCAGGGGGCTGGAAGATAAGCTGGAGGCGCTGGAGAGTGGCAGACCGAAGGAAATCAGGACGGAAATTCTTAAGCCGGTTTTCACTAACGTTTGCGTGTCTGATGATTTTATCCGGTTGTATAACGCAACCGTCGACAATACCGAACGTACCTTATCAGGAAAACCTGAAGCGAAAATGCCCAACGGAAAATCTTCCGCGCATTAAAGGTAATACCGGGGCGGATATTGCTGCCCCTGCTATTGAATATCAGGATTTATATTCTGTGTGTGCAGCACGTCATAACGCGCTGATTGATGAAATAAATAAACGAGAGAGCGTATTAAATGGAACAGAAAATTAATCTGGTTGTATGTGGTAAGGAAATTGTTTTCGCGCCTAACCAGACCGCCTATAACAAATTCATTAACGAAATGGCGATGGATAACAAGGTTGCCCCGGCGCATAACTACCTGAACCGTATTGTGGAGCCAGAAAGTAAAGACACGCTGGCCGAGCTTTTAAAACGTCCGGGTGCAGCAATGCAGCTGGCTGGCAAAGTAAATGAAATTTACGCGCCTGAGCTGGAAATTGAAGTAAAAAACTGACAAAGCGAGTCCGGGCTATTGAGAGAAACGGACTCGATCAGTATTTAATTTTGCGCCGCCACTATTTACCCCACGGGGAAGATTCCATTGACGATATCGCCGCCGCTGTCTGGCTGGATAACCGTCAGTGGGAAAATATGCGTATTGCTGTTGCAAACGGAATAAGCACTGCTTTTAAAGGCGATGAATGAAACAGTTAGATTTTACATTAAGCCTGATTGATAAATTGTCCCGCCCGTTAAAACAGGTGCAGAACAATGTGACCGGCTTTGCGGAAAAATCGACGGCAGCGTTTACGAAGATTGGCGGCGGCGTGCTGGCGCTGGCCGGAACGGGAATGGCCATCAAAGGCGCGTTGTCTCCGGCCATAGAAATGTATGACGCGCTGAATGAGGCGGCCGCAAAAGGTATCGACGATTCTGCGTTAAAAACCGTCAAGCGGGACGCGCTGACTTTCAGCACGACATACGGCGCAAGTGCGGTGGCGTTTGTTCAGTCCACTGAATCAATCAATGCGGCCATCGCCGGGCTGACCGGGAATGAACTGCCGAAAGTGACTAAGGTTGCCAACGTCCTGGCGTTTGCCATGAAATCAACCGCGGCGGAAACGTCGGAATTTATGGGACAGATGTTCGGTAACTTTTCGTCTGATGCCGCACGCCTGGGCAAAGTGCAGTTCGCTGAACAGCTGGCCGGAAAGATGGTTTACATGCGCAAGACGTTCGGCGCGGAAATGGCCACGATCAAAGACCTGATGGAAGGTGCGCGCGGCGTGGGGACAAACTACGGTGTCGGGCTGGATGAACAGCTGGCCGTGCTGGGACAACTCAGCCGCACGCTGGGAACGGAAGCGAGCAGCGCTTACGAAGGCTTTATGACGGGCGCGATAGATGGCGCTAAAAAGCTTGGGCTGTCCTTCACTGACGCTACCGGAAAAATGCTGTCCATGCCTGAAATGCTGGCAAAGCTACAGGGCAAATATGGCAAAAGCCTAGAAGGGAATCTGAAGGCTCAGGCGGAGCTGGATGAAGCCTTTGGGGACAGTTCGGCGGTGGTTAAGCAGCTGTATGGCAACGTGGCGCTACTTCAGCGGAATATTACCGAGCTGGGCGGCGCTGACGGGCTGAAGCGTACCCAGGAAATGGCGGCCAGAATGGTGAAACCGTGGGATCGCTTCATTGCCATCCTGACGGCCATTAAAACCGTCATTGGCCTGACGCTGATCCCGGTGCTGTATCCGCTGTTGAATCGCCTGGCAGATATGGGGCAGACCTTTTCCCGTTGGATGCAGCTGTTTCCCAACATCGCGCGGGTTGTGGGTTATGCCGCGCTGGCGCTGCTGAGTTTTGCCGCCGTGGGAGCCATCGCCAATATAGTGATGGGCGTCAGTACGTTTGTGATGATGGGCATGACGAAGGTGCTGGCACCCGTGGCCAGACTGCTGGGACTCAATCGTCTGGCAATGCTCGCCAGTAACGCCGTGACGCGGCTGTTTACTGCCGGATTGCGGGGTTTGCGTGCCGCACTGCTGGCCGCCAGTATTGCCGCCCGTGTGGGTTCTGCCTCGTTTTTACTGATGATTGCCCCGATTGCGGCCGTTGCTCTGGCCATTGCTGGCGTGGTGCTGGCGGTCATTAAGTTCTGGCAACCGATCAAGGCGTTCGTCAGCGGTTTTATCAGTGGTTTCAGCCAGGCCAGTGGCGCACTGACTCCGTTTAAAGGGCTGTTCAGCGGCATCGCCACGGCGGTGGGCTGGGTCTGGAACGGCGTGAAAACGCTGTTTGGCTGGTTTGGGAACCTGCTTTCCCCGGTACAAATGACCGGGGAAAAACTGGCTGGCGTGACCAGCGCGGGGGAAACCTTTGGCCGTGTCGTGGCGGGGGCGGTTGGCCTGGTTCTGACTCCGTTGGAGCTGGTTTATCGTTCCATTCAGACGGTCATTGAGATGTTCGGGATCGTTATTGAGGGCTGGGGTGATGTGGTTAACGCCTTTGATATTAATTCCCCTGTTGCCTCCTTTGAAAAAATGGCCAGCGTGATCGGGGGTGTGTTCGGGAAATTATGGGACACCCTGAAAGGTTCATTTACCGGAACGTACAACTGGATTATTGAAAAGCTGAATAAAATTCCGGGCGTGGATATTGCCCTGGCTGCTGATTCAGGTTCGGGAGCAAATAAGGGAATCCCCTTCAATCCTAAACAGATTGAACAGTCTGCGATTGCTTCACCTGAAATAAAACAGGTCGAGTATGGCGGGAATATTACGCAGCAGTTAACGCAAAACACGTTATTACCGGAGCCGCCGCCAGTAACCGCCCCGAATGTGCTTTTAACAGGTGGTGAGCTTAAAGGCGTTGAGCGTGGCGGGATCAGTAAAACCATAAACAGCAATTCAAAATCTGTTACGGACAACAGCCGCAAAATTGACACGGTGAATATCTATCCGAAAGAAACGCTTTCACCGGGACAGTTGCAGGAGTGGCAGGAGCTAAACCCATGAGTGATTTGCTTTACATCGATCTGCTGATTGAAAACGGAAACTTTGTTCTGAATACCGGAAAAGAGCCTGAACTGTGTAATAACCGCAAAAGTATCGGGCAGGACATTATTCACAGCATTCTGGAAAGCGGTCTGGCCACGCAGCTGGTTGGCGAGCGTAGCCCGACGTTACGCGCGGATATCTTCACGCAGCTGGAGCTGCTGATTGAAGAGGATGAACGCATTGTGCCAGGCACGGTGGAAGTGAGTGAGGAAAGTCAGAAGCGCTTATGGGTGACAGCGAGCACGTATGACTTTGGCGGAATATCGGCGCAGGTGGATTTATGACGGAAAAGCCGCAGGTTGATTTTGAAGAGGTGGTGAAGTCCAGCGGGATGCCCGTTACGGAAGAGGCGGTGCGCACCCGCTTCAACGCCATCGCCACGCAGGAAGGGCTGATTACCAACACGTCGCGCATGTCTCCGTTCTGGCGGCTCATTACCGCCATTGTGACCGCGCCAGTGATGTGGCTGAAGGATGCGCTGGTGTCGGTGGTTATGGCCAATATGTTTGTGGCCACTGCGGGTGGGCAGATGCTGCGTCTGCTGGCCTGGGCGGTGAACGTCACGGCTAAACCTGCCAGCGCGGCGGAAGGCGTGCTCCGTTTTTACAAGGAAGATTCAAAACAGGCCGTCACCGTGAAGGCGGGAACGGTAGTCCAGACCGAAAGGATTAACGGCAAGGTTTACGCCATGGCCACCGTGGCCGATGTGGTGATCCCGTCCGGCACGGCAAGCGCTTTGCTTGCCGTCAAAGCCACCGGAACGGGCGGGGCGTACAACCTTGCGCCGGGCTATTACCGTATTTTGCCCGTGGCCGTGGACGGTATCAGCCATGTGGCCAGTGAAGAGGACTGGCTGACCGTGCCGGGCGCGGACGAAGAAAGCGATGACGAGCTGCGCGAGCGCTGCCGGAACCAGTTCAACCTTGTGGGGAACTATCACACGGACGCGGTTTACCGTTCGATGATTGCCAGCGTGGCCGGACTGAGTATTGAGCGGATTTTCTTTCTCCATGATGCGCCCCGTGGTCCGGGTACAGCGAATGCGTATCTGTTGCTGGATAGCGGGGTAACGTCTGAGCCGTTTATTGACGCGGTTAATGACTATATCAACACGCAAGGCCACCACGGCCACGGGGATGATATGCAGTGTTTTGCCATGCCGGAAACCCGCCACGATCTGAACGTGACGGTGTATGTCAGAAACCTGGGCAACCTTGAAGCGGAACAGCAGGACGCGCTGAAGAAAGGGATTGAAAACCTGATCCGCTGCGCCTTCAGGGAAAACACGGATTATGACGTGAAAAAAACATGGCCATATTCCCGCTTTTCGTTTTCGCAGCTGGGGCGTGAGGTGCACAAAACCTTCCCGGATTCGGATTCCATAGAGTTTTCGCTGAAGGATATCACCAGCGAACTGAGCGTACCGCGGCTTAACTCCTTAACGGTGAGCCTGAAAGATGACTGATTTTCTCAAAAAGCTGGCCAGCATGGCGCTGCCGTCCTGGATGAATAAAGGTGAGCCACTGGCTTTATTGCGCACGGCGAGGACGTTCTGGGCTGAAGTGTACAGCTGGATAACGTGGCCACTGCGGCAGTTTGATCCGCTGACCTGCATTGAACCGGTACTCAATTTAATCGCGTATGACCGTGACATAAGCCGCTTCAGTGGCGAACCGCTGAGCCTGTACCGCAAGCGCGTGGCGTATGCCTTCATCAATGCGCGTGATGCGGGTTCCGTTGAGGGGTTCATTAACATCTTTTCACGGCTGGGGATTGGTTACGTGGAGCTGGTTGAACGCCAGCCGGGCATTGACTGGGACGTGATCATGGTGCGCGTCACGGACAGCCAGATTGCAGACAACACGCAGCTGATGATTCAGATAATCCGGCAGTACGGGCGAACCTGCCGCCGTTATCAGTTTGAAGTGATCACGTCTGAAAGCCTGGCTATCCGGGCGGGATGGGATCAGGGGGAATATGTGGTTTATCCGGCACGCATGAACAGCACGGAAGCCAGCGGCGCAACGTTTAGCGCAAGCTTATAGGGAGAATTTATGTCACAGACAGCTATCACACTGGCCTTTGAGCAGTGGAAAGCCAGCCAGGCGGTAACGGGTGAACCCGTACTGCTGGATGAATTTGTGTTTGCCAACGTGCCGGGGCTGGATGCCAGTAAGCCGATTGACCGCAGCGAAACGCTGCCACCTGCCGCGCAAATCGTTCACCGCCAGGCCGTCAGCCGTAAGGGCGTGGTTAATGAAAATGCCGTTGTTCATTCCGTTGTACTGGGCGCGGAAGTGGGTGATTTTTCGTTTAACTGGATCGGCCTGATTAACAAGGCGAGCAATACGCTGGCCATGATTGTACATGCGCCGCTACAGCAGAAGCTGAAAACGAAAGATGGCCAGCAGGGCAATGTGCTCACCCGTTCGTTTTTGATGGAGTACAACGGGGCGCAGGTTGAAACCGGAATCAACACGCCAGCGGAAACCTGGCAGATTGACTTCACCGCCCGTATGGCCGGGATGGATGAACGCCAGCGACTGGAAAATATTGACCTTTACGGCGCGGCGGCTTTCATGGGGAATGGCTGGCTTGTCGCAAAAAGCGGCTCACAATACTTCGTGACAGCCGGGGCCGGTTATGTGCGCGGCTTGCGCGCACAGCTGGCCGCTAACCAGAACATTACGGTAACTACGAAGCCCGTAAAGGTCTGGCTGGATGTGGCATGGACGGGAACGCTGACGAGTGCCTGGGGCGTGGCCAGCAAAATCACCGTGGCGGCTTCACTGGCAGATTACGTTCAAAATGGTGTGCAGCACTATGTGTTTGCCGTGGCCAGTATCGATGCAAACGGCAATATTACCGATTTGCGCCCTAAAGGTACGCTTAACGAACAGGCCGCCAGTGATGCGCTGAAAAAGCATGAGCAGTCACGTAATCATCCGGATGCAACCACGGCGGCCAAAGGCTTTACGCAACTCAGCAGCGCCCTGGATAGCGTTTCAGAGACGCTTGCGGCCACACCGAAAGCGGTTAAGGCTGCAAATGACAATGCAAACGGGCGTGTACCGTCAGGTCGTAAAATTAATGGCCGCGCGCTAACTGGTGATATCAACGTTACCGCGCAGGATATTTTTAACGGCCAGACAGTGGGTATTGGTGATGCTGCTGATCTGAATACATTCACCACTCCGGGACTTTATTACCAGCCAGCCAATGCACAAGCCGCAACCGGGAATAATTACCCTGAGCCAAATGCTGGCTCGCTGGAAGTCTATAAGCACGCCGGAATAACTCAGATTTACAGGGTGTACAACAACTCCCGGCATTATATCCGCACGCTCTATGGCGGAGTGTGGACAGCCTGGTCATGGGTGTATGACACTACCCATAAGCCAACAGCAGGAGATGTAGGGGCGTTGCCGATAACTGGTGGAACGGTAACAGGTAATACGGTAGTAAATGGCACGCTTTCGGTGGGAAATGGAAGAAGGTTTGAAATTAGCTCCCAGAATTCTTCAACAGTTAACGGTTCACTGCTTTTATGGGGGAATGCTGACAGGCCGACAGTGTTAGAGTTTAAAGATGCCAGTGGGTATCATTTTTATTCACAGCGCAATAAAGATGGTTCTGTGAGCTTTAGCTTTAATGGTGTGGCTAATTTCAGTGGTGGAATTACTTCCAATGGTGAGGTTATTTCAAGAGCTGCTAATGGATTACGTATTGCTTATGGTAATTTCGGTACGTTCTGGCGTAATGATGGCTCAAGCCTATATTTGATGCTAACAAACTCAGGCGATCCACTGGGTAACTATAATAGTTTGCGTCCTTTTATGGTTAACCTCACGAATGGCGATATTACCATAAATAAACTGACGCTGGCGAATTACGCTAGTTTTGATGCGCGTTACTACACAAAGACGCAATCTGATAACGGGTATATGGCAAAGACTGGCGCTTATACCAAAGCAGAGAGTGACGGCCGTTTCCAGCCAAAGGGGAGTTATACCCCAGCAGGACAGGCATATACAAAAGCAGAGAGTGACGGACGTTTCCAGCCAAAGGGGAGTTATACGCCAGCTGGCCAGGCTTATACAAAAGCAGAGAGCAATGCGCGATATCTTCAGGATTTCCGCCTGGGAGCGCGAAGTTATCAATTAATGGCCAGGGGAAGAATGTATGAAGTTTCAGGTAACGTTATAACGGGACTTCAGATTGAAGGACAGGTTGATGGTGATGGCGATTATATTGTGATGCGTCCGTTGCAAAAACAGGTTAACGGAACATGGTATACGGTGGCTCAGTCATGAAAATATTCAAAAATTTTATTCCTTACTACCCGGAGTCGGATGAACTCCCGGAAAATGTTTTATTTTTAGTATCTGCTGACGGTATGGACTGGTATGAAGCGCAAAAGGAATTTAGTGATAACTCTCTCAAGATAATGTTTGATTCTGATGGGGTGATTTGTTGCGCCGAAATGGATGCATCACGACTCTGGCCGGTTAATTGTTCTGTGGCCGGGATTGAAAGCAAAAAAGTACCTGATGGTTTTGAAGTTGGTGCAGGTAAGTGGATATTTGATGGTGAAAAAATTACTGCGCGGGAATTGAGTCAGGCCGAAATTGAAACCAGAGCGCAAGCCGATAAATCGCGCCTTATGAATGCCGCTACCACTGCAATTTCCACCTTGCAGGACTCTGTAGATTTGGGTATGGCGACAGCCGAGGAAAATGCGCTTCTACCTGCATGGAAAATTTACCGCGTGCTGTTAAATCGGGTAGACGTTACCGCAGCGCCGGATATTGACTGGCCAGAGGTGCCTGGCAATGTGGCGTGAAGCACGTATAGCCTTCAGTGATTCAGTGGCCGCGCTGAATTGTTCCGTTATCCCGGTGCATCCCTGGGTGTACGGGGTTGGGCAGCAGACAGAAAACGGCGCTTATCTCAGCCCGGTAAATGCCGTCAATTACCTGGCTGACAAGCTGGCCGGAACAGGCGGGGCGGCTGATATTGTGATCATGATGGTTTCTGGACAGACGCATGACAGCTTTATGGCCAGCCTGAACAAGCTTGTGGATGTATTCCCCAGCCCGGCATTTACCCAGGTGCGGAGACTGGCGCAGTCCGCCGCACACCTGGCTGCGGAGAAGATGCAAATTCCGGCGAAATACAGTCAAAGTTTGCCAGCGGCGATCCCGCTTTCAGTACCGACAAGCCGCACTGCTCTGGCGGCCGCAGCGGTGAAAAAAGCCCAGCAGGAAGCCGCAGCCGTGGCGGATTTGACGGGTGTAAAAAAGCTGATGGGTGAGTTTACACAGCAGCGTGAAAGCCTGATTTCTGGCATAGCCAGCGGGTTGGCGCAATTACAGGGGAAAAGCGCCAGGGCATGGGTATTTACCGCCAGTGGCGATCTGCCCTCCACACTTCTGGAGCTGGTAAAAGGGATTCCGCTTCAGTCCTCCGTGTACACCGCCGCCATGATGCTGGTTGGCGACAATCTCGATGGCATAAAAGGAATGATCCATGACCTCGAACCCGACACTGGCGCTTAATGGCGAAGCTATTCTGCTGAAGAACATGCGCGTGACCGTTTCTCAGCAATTCCAGGACAAAGACCAGTCCGGCCAGACGAGTGCAACCACGAAATCCGAGCAGGGCATCAAAGGCAAGGAGCTGCGCGTTTCAGGCGAAATTCCGTATAAAAATCCGGAGATCCTGCGGCGTATCTTTGAGCTGGGCAGCGCTACGGATGCCAGCGGCCAGCGCCAGAAATACCGGGTTGCACATGAGGCAGCGCGAGCTGTGAATTTTCGTGAGGCGACGTTCACCGGAACCCTGGACGCGCCGCCGCAGGACGGGCGCATGTCCTGGCTTGTGACGTTCACTCTGACCGAACATATCAGCGTGCAGGAAAAACGTGAGGCCAGGGCAAGCGGCAAAACCAAAGCCGTGAAGCAAACGGCGGGAAGTGGCGGCGGCCAGAACGGTGGCCAGGCCGCTGGCGAGGATGAAGAAAAACTGACGTGGTTTGAACGTAAGGTGCTCAAGCCCGTGAATGATGCACTGGGATAAAAATGAAGCCGATTAAACGCCTGTACCTTTCAACGGATGAAATTCACCTGGCTGATGCCAGCCTGGTGCTGGAGCTGAACAGCTGCGGCCGCGGGTTTATTACTGCCGGGACGACGCAGGACTATACGGGGAAACTGGTGCGTCTTGATGTGGGTTACACCGATCTGGTGTTGCGCTGGTTTACCGGGTACGTGGAACGCTCACAACCTGCTGAAAACGGCTTTCAGCGTTTGTTTGTCCGCGAGCTGGTCGGCGTATTCGAACGCCTCTGGCCATGTTCCTTCCAGCACCCCACGCTGCGCGATGTGGCCAGCTGGCTGACAGAACAAAGCGGGTTGACCTTCAGCGTGCCGGATGCTGATTACTCAGACCGTCCGATCCCACATTTCACCCACAGTGGCACGGGATATCAGCTGCTGGATAATCTGGGACAGGCTTTTGGCATTACGGATTACGTCTGGTATCAGCTGCCGGACGGCGGGGTTTATACAGGTGGAGCGGAAAAAGCCCTGTTTGCTGATCGACCAATTGAGATCCCCCATGAATTTAATCAGGGGGCGGCAGGGGGGAACTCAATGACACTTCCCCTGGTGCAGAGTCTGCGCCCCGGCGTGGAGCTGAACGGGGAAAGGGTCACAAAAGTCCACCTGCAAAATGACACGATGGCCGTTACCTGGACACCCCGCAACCGTGCCACGGGTAAGGCATTGCAAAAAACGCCCGTTCAGCGCCAGATTGAAAGTCATTATCCGGAGCTGGCGTCAGGACTGCATTTGCCCAAGTTTGGCCGCGTGATGAATCCCGTTGAGGCGGTTAAAAGTGGCAATTTCTCCGATCCGTTCCGTCCCCGTTATGCGGTTGATGTGCAGCTGTTGGACGCGGACGGCAACCCGGATAAAGACACGCCTGTTTACTCTGCTGTACCGCTGCCGGTTCCTATGGCGGGTAATGATTCGGGGATGTTTCAGTTTCCGCCCGAAGGAACTCTGGTAGAGATCGCTTTCACTGGCGGACGGCCGGATAAGCCGTTTGTGCGGCAGACCGTGCCGGACGGAACCAGCCTCCCTGATATCCAGCCAGGCGAACAGCTGCAACAGCAGCGTGCGGAAGTGTCGCAGCGCGTCACCCAGGCGGGTGACTGGGTGAGGCAGACAGACCAGACGATCAGTGAAACTTCTATGGCGCGAGTGGTTAAAGCCGATACGGAACAGCGGGAGCTGGTCAGCCGCGAAACCACGGTTAAGGCCACGGATAAGATTACCGTACTGGGCACGTCCACACTGCTGGCCGGAGCCATTCAGCAGGTATGCACGGGTGATTACAGCCAGGCAGTAAATAACCGCGTGGCGAGTATCGGCGGCAATGATGAAACGGACATCGCCGGGAGCCAGACAGTCACAACGGGTAAAGACCTGATCGAGAAAATTGGCCAGATACGTAAAAGCGTGGCGGCCGTTCAGCAGCAAATTATTGCCCCGGTAGTGTGGATTGGCTCTGGCACAATCAACGTGGCACAGCTGATGCTCGACACGCTCGACGTGGTGAAAGAACTGGCAGAGCAAACGGCAAGCCACACGCACAGCAATACGGGAGCACCGACCAACGCGGGAGCCATCCGGAACACCGGAACGAAAGCGGACACGCTGAACGGCAAATACTCCCCGGTGATTGGCAAGTAAACCCGTCCAGATCATAACCCGCGAAAGCGGGTTTTTTTATGCCCTTCATCCCCTGGCGGGGATATCTCTTTTCTTACCTCACAAGCGGCTATCGCTACGCGCTGCCAGCGGCGCTCTGCCGCGTTCAGCCTTTTAAGGCACTCAGAGCCACCCTTAAAACAGATCGTGTGCACAGCAGGGCGCTGGCGCGTCACAGCATGGCCAAAAAAATCTTTCGCAGACCAAAATCGCACTACACCGCACCCGCCTGCGGTTTTTGGATCATAAAAATTTTTCAGTTTTATTTTTCTACAAACCAGACCGCCAGACCGCGCCAGTGCTGGCGGCTTTGCGTAAAACCAGAACTGAAAAGATTGAAAAGAATTTCAGCTTTTTTCAGTTTTAAGGATCAAGAATGGATCTTGCGGAAAATCTAACAACCAGATAAATAATGGGATTTTTAATTTTACGTGAATTTTCGACGATCCAATTTGCCGGGTGTTTGGCCTAGTGTATTTTGAAAACCCAGCGCTGGTGCACATTACGGAGGTTTAGCGCGGATTTTCGAAACTGAAAAAACCAAACTTAAAATCCTTTGAATCGGTTTTTTCTTTAGGCCAAGGAGCGGTGAAGAAGGTCATTAATCCTTATGCATCCTATAGTTACAATCTCCGCACAACCCATCATTATCTTGGTCATCTTGCATTAAGGCTGCGCCACATAAGCTACACTCAGTATAATCGAGGGTGTGTTCACACCAACGGCAACTTTGCTCGCCGATTACAAAAGTATCATGACGGCAGTTATAGCATCCCTCATATGTTGGTTCTTCTCCGTCAGGAGGCCAATAAAAGAATTCTTTATCAAATTCTTCCAGTAGCATGGGAGCTATGAGGTCAATATATCCACATGATATACATTGGTAATTAAACTTTTCTTCGTCACGGTCAACACTATACCCATCTTCCAAGCTACGTTGGGAAGCTCTAAGTAATTTAGAGCCACATTCCCCACATCCACACTCCTCTAAAAACTCAAACATACCTTCGGGAATGCCAGCTTCCTCCCAGGATGTTTTGCATTCCGCAGCCTTTTGGTTATAGAAGGTCTGATGAGCAAGCATTATCTCCCAGGAATGGCCTAATGTTTCTTGAGGAACTTCATCAAGTTCATTGGTGATAAAATCGCTCAGGACAGGGAACAGTTCTGCAACAAAGCCAGCTAATTCACCAAATGTATTACGAGGATGAAGATGTTCCAGTTCATTCCGGCAAAACTGCAATTTACCTATCGCTTCCCAGTCCACTGCAATCTTGAATTTTTCAAAGCGCTCTGCAATCCCAGAAACATCTATCGTTGTTTGCTTGAATTTTCCATCCGGCTTCCATTCAACACCCCCGGCACCATCTGGATGCGGAAGGATTTTGTGTGGAGGATTGTGAATAAGTTGATAGGCATCATCTTCTGACTCAACCGATATGGCAATTCTGTATTTGAAAAGGAGAAGCATCCCTGCATAAAGATTCCGCACTGAAGAAAGAGTACGTGCAGGATTGCCACCTTCTTCTGAGGGTTTTTGTGAAAGCTGGAAGTCTTCTAGTCCTAACTGAATTGAAGCAATGGCATTTTCATAAAGTTTCTGTGCATCTAAGGTTTGCGTAGTCGCGTTACTCATAGATCGTTAGTCCTTTTGAATAAAACCTTTAATCTTTGTCGCCATATGGAATAATGGCACTATATAAGTTATTGATTACATGGGTAAAATATAAAAGACACAAAAACCATTTCTGTTAGAGATGAATTGTCATACTTAATAGCATTCTTCAACCATCCTGCTGAAAATCAACTACTTAAGTATATGGTCAAATCGAAGTTGTCTTGCTCTTATCTGTAGGGCTTTTTGAATAATGCGCAACTGGTTAGATACCTTATACCCACATGAAAAAACTAAGTAAGCCGTTACAAGTATGCTAACCATCAAGAAATGAACTAAAACCACATCACTATTGCTAAAGTCCGTAAAGGACGGCATTTCGAGTCCAAGAGAAGATTTGACTTCAAAAAAATCTAACTTTTGATACATCAAATTACTTACAAGAATGCAGAGTAAAAGGTATGTACTCCAAAGCACAGACATACGTACTGTTCTGAATAGGTACAATGACATATAAGTTGAGTCCTGCATCAACAGGTGAGCTAGCTGATGCAAATTTCTACGGATGCTCATTCTCCTTTTTTTAAATTTTGAGGAGAAAAGGCTTAAAATTTTCAAAATGCCGTCTTTTATGACAGTACCAAAGATAGAGGCTATCGCACCGCCGATCAAAAGCATCAGCCCGTCCAAAGGATGGTTGACGAGCAAAATTAATTTATCCATGAAGTGTCTTCATCTCTCAAAGTTAGTGAAAAGCAGTCGTTAAGCAGCGATCCGAAAGAATTTTGAGTATGTAACCATGCTTCATTTGACCACCCAATGAGAATGTGAGGGGGCAAAAAGGGGGCAGCTTGAGAAAAATATAAAAAGCAGAACAGTGAGTTCTTGTCTATTATCTTGATTTAAAAGGAAAAAATTGGTGGCCCCTGCTGGACTTGAACCAGCGACCAAGCGATTATGAGTCGCCTGCTCTAACCACTGAGCTAAGGGGCCGTGGCGGTGAATTATAGAGGAACTCCCTTCAGCAATCCAGCCATTCACACCTGCCTGCTGTTTTTATAAACAATGCATAATCAATCCTTTATACTTCCATAAGGATGTATCAATGGGAGTAGAGATGATCAACGATATTCTGGCCCCGGGCTTGCGGGTGGTGTTTTGCGGGATTAACCCGGGGAAGTCCTCGGCGCACACCGGTTTTCACTTTGCCCATCCGGGGAATCGCTTCTGGAAGGTTATCTACCAGGCCGGGTTTACCGACAGGCTACTGAAGCCTGAAGAGGAGCAGCACCTGCTGGATACGCGCTGCGGGATTACCATGCTGGTCGAGCGGCCCACGGTACAGGCGAGTGAGGTGAACCTGCATGAACTGCGCAGCGGTGGGCGGGAGCTGATTAAGAAGATTGAAGATTATCAGCCGGCAGCGCTGGCCATCCTGGGCAAGCAGGCTTACGAACAGGCGTTCAGTCAGCGCGGTGCGCAGTGGGGCAAACAGGCCATCACTATTGGCGTCACGCAGGTGTGGGTGCTACCGAACCCGAGCGGGCTTAACAGGGCTACGCTGGATAAGCTGGTGGAGGCGTATCGGGAACTGGATGAGGCCCTGGTTGTGCGTGGGCTGTAGGGCGGTGTTTGCTTGTTCCTGAGGGGCGGAGAAAATGCAAAAAAAAAGCTCCCCAAAGGGAGCTTTTTCACTGACAGGATCGATTAATCGTCCAGGAAGCTACGCAGTACTTCAGAGCGGCTTGGATGGCGCAGTTTACGCAGCGCCTTCGCTTCGATCTGACGGATACGTTCGCGGGTAACGTCGAACTGTTTACCCACTTCTTCCAGCGTATGGTCGGTGTTCATATCGATACCGAAACGCATACGCAGCACTTTTGCTTCACGGGCGGTCAGGCCAGCCAGAACGTCGTGCGTTGCAGCACGCAGGCTCTCGGTCGTCGCAGAGTCCAGCGGCAGCTCGAGGGTGGTATCCTCGATGAAATCACCCAGATGCGAATCTTCATCATCACCGATTGGTGTTTCCATGGAGATTGGCTCTTTGGCGATCTTCAGCACTTTACGGATCTTGTCTTCCGGCATCAGCATGCGCTCAGCCAGCTCTTCCGGCGTTGGCTCGCGGCCCATCTCTTGCAGCATCTGGCGGGAGATACGGTTGAGCTTGTTGATGGTCTCAATCATATGCACCGGAATACGGATGGTGCGCGCCTGATCCGCGATAGAGCGGGTGATAGCCTGACGGATCCACCAGGTAGCATAGGTGGAGAACTTATAACCACGACGGTATTCAAACTTATCAACCGCTTTCATCAGACCGATGTTGCCTTCCTGAATCAGATCCAGGAACTGCAGGCCACGGTTGGTGTACTTCTTGGCGATAGAGATAACCAGACGCAGGTTCGCTTCAACCATCTCTTTCTTCGCACGGCGGGCTTTCGCTTCACCGATGGACATACGACGGTTGATGTCTTTAACCTGCTCAATGGTCAGGCCGGTCTCTTCTTCAATCTGATGCAGTTTCTGCAGGCCGCGGAACACGTCTTCTTTTACGTCATGCAGTTTTTCAGACCACGGCTTGTTCATCGCGATAGCCGCGTTGAACCAGGTTTCGCTGGTTTCGTTGCCGGTGAAGAGGGTGATGAAGTTCTTCTTCGGCATTTTGCACTGCTCAACGCACAGTTTCATGATGATGCGTTCCTGGGTACGTACGCGATCCATCATCACGCGCATGCTGTTAACCAGGTAGTCGAACTGTTTAGGCACCAGACGGAACTGTTTGAAGACTTCAGACAGTTTCAGGATCTCTTCCTGTGCGGCTGCGTGGCTGCGACCTTTTGCTTTGATGGTGTCACGCGTGACTTCGTACTGGGTACGCAGCTCGGCAAACTTCTCGCGCGCCAGTTCCGGGTCGATGCTGTTGTCATCATCGGCGGTGTCGTCGTCGGCATCTTCCTCATCTTCGTCTTCGTCATCATCCATCTCTTCCTGAGACAGTTCAGAACCCACGTGAGTGGCGGTCGGTGCCATATCTTCTTCAGCGTTCGGGTCGACAAAACCGGTGATCAGGTCAGACAGGCGCGCTTCTTCCGCTTCAACACGATCGTACTGCTCCAGCAGATAGGTGATCGCTTCAGGGTATTCGGCAACAGAGCACTGAACCTGGTTGATCCCGTCTTCGATGCGTTTCGCGATGTCAATTTCGCCTTCGCGGGTCAACAGTTCAACGGTACCCATTTCGCGCATGTACATGCGGACCGGGTCAGTGGTACGCCCGATTTCAGATTCCACGCTGGACAGGACCTGTGCAGCAGCTTCTTCCGCATCTTCGTCAGTGTTGTTGGAGGTTTCAGCCAGCAACAGATCATCGGCATCAGGTGCTTCTTCCATCACCTGAATACCCATGTCATTGATCATTTGGATGATGTCTTCGATTTGATCTGAATCGACGATATCTTCCGGCAGATGGTCATTGACCTCGGCATAGGTCAGATAGCCTTGCTCCTTACCGCGTTGGACAAGAAGTTTCAGCTGTGACTGCGGGTTTTGCTCCATAAGACGGT
>Ga0308156_1000431_pt1 | contig 88336 bp, 92 predicted proteins | sample PhyAR2_FD_201041 | JGI IMG/M metagenome (GOLD analysis project Ga0308156, IMG submission 201041) | Phyllosphere microbial communities from UC Gill Tract Community Farm, Albany, California, United States - DLSL A.R2 | ecosystem: Host-associated > Plants > Phyllosphere > Unclassified | place: USA... | reverse complement strand
CAGTACGGCGGGCTGGCGCGTGGCACCGGGCTGCGGTTCAACGGCGGCAACGCGCCGTTCGTGGTGGACAGCGTGCCGGTGTCGCGTGACGGCATGGTGCTGAAGGCGGGGGCGGAAGTGGCGGTGAACAAAAACGCCTCGCTGTCGCTGGGCTACGGCGGGCTGCTGTCGCAGCACCATCAGGACAACAGCGTCAACGCCGTTGTTACTTGGCATTTTTGATATACGATGCAAAGAGTCGGATTCCAGCTTCAGCATACTGAAGTTGCATAAGACCCGCAGTTCTTTCGGCAGATGAATGTCAATGAAGTTGCGGGCAATATCGGGTTGGATCAGAAACTGCCGAAATATTATATAATGGGTCACTGCTTGGATGATTTTAGTAATGAGGATGATAAAAACAATGAATAACCGAAAGAAATTTACGAATCAGCCTATATTAAAAACAGAAAGACTTATTCTCAGGCCGCTGGTAATTTCTGATGATTCACGTATTTATTTTTTAGTTAACAATCGAAATATTTATAACATGACAGCACAAATCCCTCATCCCTACCCGCGAGAATTGGCTACTGAATGGATAAAAACACATCCGTGTATTTGGCGAGAAGGAGAAGGAATGGTGTATGGAATTACACTCGACAACAACTCCATCCTGACTGGGGTTATATCACTACAGAAAATTAATACGGGTGCACCTGTTCTAGGTTACTGGCTTGGTGTCGATTTCTGGGGGAATGGATATGCAACGGAAGCAGGAGGTGTCTTATGTAATTTCGCGATTGAGCAGTTCGGGGTTAACAGGATATTTGCATGTCACCTTGAGAACAATCCGGCTTCTGGTCATGTTCTGAAAAAAATTGGATTTAATTTTATTAATCAGGAAAGTAATTTTATACCGAGTCATCAGAAAAAAGAAAACGTATTTAATTATATGTTGGATGTAAAAAGCCTGGTAAGATTCGCTTTTATTGATGGGTAAAGGTTTGTTTTGGAATGAATTTGTTTTCGGCGTATTTTACCCGTATTTGGATAATACCTATTAGAGAAGCAACCGGAGAGTTGTAGTATCCAGTTGAGGAAAGAGGAGCCTGACACGATTAAAAACACCGACTTCAAGGCATATCATGGATTGTGAAGAGCTCATAGCTGGATGAACCGCTTTCGCCGCGTACCGACGCGTTGGGAGAAGAGGGGCGAGGGCTATGAGGAGATGCTACATTTTGCATGCAGCATCATTGTCCGGAATAAAATCCTATTGGGATAGGCTCTAAAACCACAGTGACAAAATTTAAAATCCATACTTTGTTTTGCACTGTGTTATAGTTGTTAAAAATATTTATGCGCTCTCTTGTTAATCGACAGCTAACACTGTATTTATTCATAATACCTTGTTCTTTTACCATTATGAGGATTTATAATGAATGTTATTGAATGTGATTATGTTGCTACGGAGGCTAAAGTCGCCATCGTCATCGCGCGTTTTAACGATTTTATAAACCAATCATTACTGGGTGGTGCAATTAACACTCTAAAACGAGTGGGGCATGTTGCAGATGAAAACATAACTGTTATTTGGGTGCCAGGGACTTATGAATTACCTTTCGTCGTGCAAAACTTTATAAAAAAGGCCCATGTTGACGCGGTGATTGCGTTAAGTTCTACTATCAGAGGAAGCACAACCCATTCCGACCTTTTAGGCCGTGAGGCCTGTTCTTCTCTTAATCGCATTGCCCTTGCAACTAATATCCCCGTAGCCTTTGGCGTTACGCCGACTGAAAATATTGAGCAGGCAATAGAGCGTGCTGGTACAAAAATGAATAATCGTGGTGCAGAAGTTGCGATGACAGCACTGGAAATGATAAACATCACCAAGTCAATAAATAATTAGAGAAAGCGACTAAAACTCCGTCAGAAATATTATTTAAGGAGGATTCCATATGCAACTCAAAATCATTGCTCAAACGAAGCTTCCTACTCCTTAGGACAACTTTATTATTATTGACTTTAAAGCAAATAGAGTTAAAAATATCATTTAGCATTAATTTCTGGGGTATTGCTAATACCCCATTCTATGCTGCATTCATTCCGGGTGTATTAATTTTCGGCGTATTTTACCCGTTTTTTATAATACCTATTAGATAGGTAACGGGAGGGTTTTAATTGATTTAATTGATATTTCGGCTGTTCCACTGCAGCTCCTTTGAAAGGATGAATATGCTAAAAAAATTAAATTTATTTAAGGTTTATGCTAGTATCAAATTCTATCAGAATAATTTGAGTGTGAGAACGCTATGTTTAGTTGGAAAATCGTCATTAGCTTAATGCTTTTGGTTATCATCGGACTGGTTCTATTCGGTCTCCTATTCTCTCTTAGGCAGTTGTGGATTTTGATTTGAAAATATTGGGATGTTTATCACTATCTTGACTTTTCAGTATAAAAAGTCTGCTTTACAAAATTGATTTTTTATTACTTTGATTGAAATGATCAGGACCGCTATTGAAAAACCTGGCAAACACATCGTTCGTTAAAGCATTACTAGTGTAAGACCCTTTGTAAAATCTCCATTGAATAAGAATAATGCGTTTCGAATACACATTAAGCTACTTATGGATGTGCTGAGTGAGATTTTTCATCAAGCTAAATATAGAAAATAAATTATATTTTTTTTGTGTGTTTATTAACATCATCATTAGCTATCAAACTCTCTCGCCTTTCAATTTTTATCATAAGTTGTTAAAGGCAGTCAAGAAATTTTTGCGTGAAAGTATGATTTAATTATTCAGTGCTATACAGTAATGATAAAGTATATCCTACCACTACAATCCAAGTTGAAAACAAAAAAAATATCAGCCCGTACAAAAAAAATTTGGTGCGATAAAAAAAGAAGCGACGTAACTTTTTAATCAATATCAAAATTTACTCCTTATTAAAAATAATAGCGTTTTTTGATTTTCATCTTGTTTGGTTTACATGTGGTTTTAATTAATGTAATTTTTATTAGACTCATTATTTATACATAATAGAAGCTCTGCGAATAGTGTCTGTTAATGATTGGTTATTGCAACAGAAAAATTCCGTGGTGTTGGTTGATATGAGGTTTGTTATAGTGGGTGTTGTTATTCATTTTTAAAACCACCAATGTAAATTGTATCTGAAAAAAATTTATAGTGTTAGTTTCTTGTTGGGTTTTAATAGGCTTGAGGTAAATGCCTTATAGATTCCAGTTTTCCATTTCTCATTTCTATGTATTTCCCAGTGCATAAATCACTGATAATTCTCATTACTCCGCTGCGAGATAGATTTGTCCTCTTTATAATGTAATTAGCAAGGCTAATTTCCTTTCTAATATTTACAGGGAGCATATGTAGTTCTATTATACATTGTTTTATCATTGAGTAGGAGTTCTCTCCGTGAATTAATGCATATGACTTGATTATTTCGTCGCAATACTCACCAATATATTCAGCTAAAGATAGGCATAAGTTATCTGTCTTTATTTTTTTCAAAAAAAAATCCTTTTTGATAAAATGTCCTTTACATATTGATAGTGCTCTATATGACAAATTTATTTGAATTTTGTGCTCTCTAATTCCAATAAGTAGAGGGCTGGGGAAGAATTTAATAATGGATTTTTTTTCAGATTCCTCCAAAGAAACATATCCACGATTAACGTAAAAAACATGCCCTTTATCGTCCCCACACAAGGAAAAATTATAGCCTTTTTCAACTGAGAATTCCCTCCCATGTTCTACAATTATATCTTGTATTTTTTTTTCTTTTTTTGTAAAAAGTAGGGGGGGGGCATTATTGAATTTGAAATGTTTTTTTTCCCAATGCATCAGACAACCTTTTTTAAAACAAGAACTTTTATTCATCATGACTTACATAGAAAAAGCACAAGATTGCTCCAGAAGTTTCGTGCTTAACTACATCGGTTTGATCTATTCTAAATACTAATGGTTTCAAGTTTGTTAAAGGGGTGTTTATATTATCTTTTGCATTGGTTAAACATGCAACAAAACATCTTCCATGTCTATGTTTGATAATGTCCTTTTTTGGATGGTTATTCCATGTTGATTTTTGCTAAAAAAATAGATAAGGTAAGGGGGGCAATAGGATTAGTTATGGTTTTTTACATTCTCCTTGCGATTAAATACAACTGTCTGTCAGTAATATTGTAAGCGTCACGTTTGAACCGCCTGTCAGAGTGACCCGCTTTCCCTGAAGATAATACTCATCATCGGAGAGCATAAAAAAGCGTGGGGTAGTCGTAATCTATGCTGCCATCGCTGATACTTTTCCGTCACTTTGTTCGTCCATCGAGAACCCCGGATACCAGCAGGCGAATTTATCCTGCAGCTCGTTATTCAGAACAGCGGTTCGGGTCTGTAATAAATAATGCGCCCCTTTTCTGCTCCACTGCATCTGCTGTTTTTTCGCCATTCTTCTGGCGATCACCTCATTGATCGTTGATTCCACAAACGCTGTTGAAACGGGTTCCCCGTACCTGTGCATTTCGCCGTAGTTTGGGATCATCATCTGATTGTTCCGGATGTAGGTATACATTTCATCCAGGTGTTTTTGCAGGGATTTCAGGCCCGCATAGCTGAGGTCAGGGTCATCACAGTACATGACGCAATCATCAATATGCTCCAGAGCGGCAACAACATTGCCATGCCAGAGGTATCGTTTACTGCTTTCCAGAAGCGCCGAAACCTTAATGCCCGTCTCCGGATCTGACGCCTGCAGCCCCTTTGCATATTGCATTAACACCGTCAGCCGCATCGTAATATGAAACCAGTCCAGCACATGAGTCGACTCAGGGTACATACCGAACTGAAGGTCCCTGAGGTTATCCGCGCCATCGGACAGAAAGAATATCTGCTGGCGATCCGACTGAAAAAGATTTGCCGGCAATAATTTCAAAATTACGCTTTTTGTCATCCCGGTCGCGAACATAACCACCATCGATACCCACCACAAGCGGTTTTCCTGGCCTGGGCAGGTTCCCCCAGTCACGGGGGCTGCCGGAAATAAAACCGGGATGGGCTTCAGCCTCAGCATCAAGACGCTGCGCCACCTCGCATAAATGATTCCTCACCGTTGAGGCATTCAGACTGTGTCCTACCGGCAAAATATCCTTCAGCAGACGGGTCGTCATTTCATACGAGATCATGGAGGCCCAGCGGGTTTCTATATATTTCAGAGCAGGGTGAGAATGATCGCCAGCCCAGTCACTGAGCAGACTGACGGTCTTTGTCGCACTTTCTTCGCAACGGCACCGGTAAACCCGGAGCCCTGAGACAGGAATGACGCCAAACAGCGTCCGGTACTGTATTTTCTGGCGGCCTTTGATTCTGTGCACCGCAAGGCAGTGAGGGCACCGGATATGGTGGTGAGTATATTCGTCAGCCTGCAACTGAACCACCGACTGCTGGACCGTGTTCAGCAACTGCTTCGATTCTGAAACCGATAATCCGATGTCGTTTCTGGCATCGCCTGACTTCTGTAGTGTCATCAGTTCTTCCGTTCGACTCGTGCCTGATTCATCGGTTATGACTATCTGGAGTGTCAGTTGCATCGTTGCCTCCTGCGGTAGTGGATGGTTATCTCCCGGCTACTGGTTGTTCATCTGGTTGCGAAGCTTATAGTATGTGGAAACGCCAAGACCCGCATGGTCGCAGGCGATCCTGAGCCTGACCCCTCTGCTTCTGAGTGCGTCAATTTCATGAATTTTTTTGATATCGGCACTGGGACGTCCTGTTTTTTCTCCCCGGGCTTTTTTCGCGGCGATACCGTCGGCCTGCCTTTCTTTCAGTAAAGCGCGTTCAAACTGGCTGAATGCGGACATCATATGCAGCTGCAGTTCCTGCATCGGATTGTTCGTGCCCGCACTGAACGTCAGTTGCTCCTTCAGAAAAATAAGGGTAACGCCCTGATGACGAAGCCGTGTTGTGACAGCGCACATATCCGCCATATTCCGGCAAAGGCGATCGATGGAATGGACCAGAAGCGTATCGCCGGGGCGTAATTGCCCAAGGAGAACCTGTAATCCCGGCCGGTTTGTATCTTTCGCGCTGGCGTGTTCAACACAAATTTTATCTGGCTGAAAGCCCGCTTTTGACAACGCTTCTTCCTGACGAGCCGTATTTTGATCGGCCGAGCTCACCCTGATGTAGGCATATTGCACGTAAAACCTCCGGAAGGTCTTTAAACATTATAGAGATTTGAAGAATAATCCATAAACACCGAGTTAGGGAGGTTTATAGACAAATTACCGGGGATCTGCGATACATGTTAAAAACGTATACCTTTATAGACCCCCGTCAGCGGCGGTGGCCCAACCAGATCACTTCAGGTTCCAGTGCTGGCGAAGCCAGATCGAGCTTCCTCAGCTGCCGGTTGATTTTGTTGCGGTTGAACCGGACAGCATCCAGGTCGTCAATGAAAGGTCGGATCTCACCGACTGTTGTTGCATCATCCGCATTAACGATGGCATCAAGAAACGCCAGCGTCTTATCGGCTTCATCCACAACCGAAGCTCCGGGCATGCCATGACCACTTATACAAAACGGAGTTTTTAGCGTTGAGCTTTCATGAATGGCTTCGACGCGAATGTCATGGAGCCAGTGCTCAAAGAAGTTATATTCATAGGTAAAGCGATCGCCGACATCAAAAGCGAAATTATCAATCACGATCCGGAAAGGGTTATCCACAAAGCCGATACCACCTTCATAAGAGATACCGTAGTCTTTACCGTAAATATGAAACTGGTGGAGATAATCGTCGCCCCAGCCCTGTACGATCTGGATAATGAAGTGAAGTACGGCCAGTGACGTATCAGCCGCGATTCTTAGCCGACGCCAGACCATAGGACTGGCTCCACGAACAGCGATTTTGATGACGTAGACCTTCATAGCCAACAGGTATCGTTATGAAATGATGCTGGTTATTCTAGCCTCAGTTGGTGGGCTATTTCGATGACTGCCCCACGGTTTTTTATGCTCTCCTCATCCGTTCAATGGACATTATTTATGAGTGAACGGGCATGGTTGATTGAGGTGTTTCGCTTCCACTAAGGAACAGCTGTCTCAGAACCGCATCGCCAAAAAGCTGGAGCACCCAAGTCAACGGTCTACAGCTGTTTCCAGTGTGCTATCAAAGCCTGTGTTCGTTGGCACGTCGACGAACTGCCGCTGGAACGCACTCTTTATCCCGGTAAAAACAGTCGCGGTCCTCTGCATCACCGCCACTACAAACACAGATAATACCCGTACCACCAAAACCCAAAAGAAGGGTGACACTGACCCAAAATCCTGCTCCATTCAGAAACAGAATTCCGGCATGATAATGACATCCCCTGAACGGAGGATGTGCCGATGAAAAAGTCACGATTCACCGAAGAGCAGATTATTTTTGCCCTGAAGTAGGCTGAACTGGGTACGTCAGTGCCGGACGTCTGTCGCAAGCTGGGCATTTCGGATGCCACTTTCTATACGTGGCGTAAAAAATACGGCGGCATTTCTCCTTCAGAGCTGAAGTATATGCGGCAACTGGAAGAGGAAAATCTGCGGCTGAAGAGGCTAGTTGCCGATCTGAGCTGCAGGACGTGCTGGCAAAAAAGATCACGCCTGCGCGAATGGGTCAGGGATTTGCAAGTCCGCTACGGTGCCAGTGAGAGACAGGTCTGTTTTGCGCTGCGGGTCAGCCGCAGCTCGTTTCGATATCGTTCTGTGGCCGCCGATGACGGCGCACTGCGGCTACGCATCCGTGAGATAACCGAAACCCGGGTTCATTACGGGTCCCGCCGGGTACACGTGATGCTCAGGCGGGAAGGCTGGCGCGATAATTACAAAAGAATCTACCGCCTCTACTGTGAGCAGGGGCTGTCGCTGCGCCTCAAACGGCCACGCCGCAATAAATCGGCCCAGCGCCGACAACCGCAGCCTCAGAGTCTGTATCCGAATCACGTCTGGGGCATGGATTTTTTCTCTGATGCGTTGTTTGACGGGCGACGACTGCGCCTGCTGACGGCTATCGACCTGTACAGCCGCGAATGCTTGGGGATCTGCGTGGGGCAGAGTTTGCGTTCAACAGAAGTGACAGAAATGCTGAATAGCATAGCGCTCAGACGTCCTTTACCTCAGTTGCTGAAAACCGATAATGGTTCTGAATTTGCAGGGAAAATGCTGGGCAGATGGGGGTACGAAAGAGGCATAAGAATCGACTTCTCACGCCCGGGAACACCGACGGACAATGCGACGGTGGAGTCTTTCAACGGCAGGTTACGGCAGGAATGTCTGAAGGAGAACTGGTTTATGTCTTTGGAGGATGCACGGTGCAAAATCGAGGCTTGGCGCATACTCTATAACCAGAGGTGTCCCCATTTTGCGCTGGGCTGGATGACCCCGTCAGAATTTGCTGAGAAGTTTGCTGGTTGCCAGAATACACAACCAACATGAAGCCGGTTATTCCTGATTATGACTGGATCATATTCGGGGTCAGGGTGATTATGAAGAGATTACTAACATCGGGGTGTACTAATCAACGGGGAGCAGATCAGTCCGCAAACAAATAAACCAAATCCTTTTAATCCTTCAGTAAATTTTAATACTCGATTTTTACTGAAAAATTTCGTAAATATTGCAAATAAAAGACAGTCTGGGTGCGTAAATGCTGGTAAGAAGAAAAAAAAGGAAGTGGTACTTTCAATGTGGGGGTGGGAAAATAAATATCAACATTAACAATGAATTACATTGTTAGCGTACTTTTTCGCTCCACTTTCCATCAGACCTCGACTAATTAGCTCCATTATCTTACTGATATTCCCATTTTAAAGTCAAATTGTGGCTGATGCTATGAGTTAAGATTGATCCTTGCATGGGGTTTTACTCCTGATGTGTTGGGCGGTGTTTTTTGTTTTTTTTCAATGTGTTATTGATGTGATTTTTTGTTAGGTGTTTAATGGTTTTAAGTTTATCTGGCAATGGTCTAAAAGTGGATATCGATAACAATTGACGAAACGATATTGGCTAATATACTCATCTACGATTTTGTCATAATTGCATGATTTATTGTTGCAGTTAGGATAAAACGTAATTCCTGCTAGCTGCATAGGCTATGCGCCGTCAGGCTTTTGCATCCTTACTTATGTGGGGAGTATTAGAATGGCAGGATTGGTAATTTCGAAAGCATCCTTTATAGGAGTTCTGTATTATGAAAAAGTCACTGTTGGCTATGATGATAGTCACGTCATCATTAAATGTTGCGTATGCGGCTGATGGCACCGTGCACTTCCAGGGAAATATTATCGCAGATGCCTGTACCGTTGATACTGCATCTAAAGATATGACCGTTGTTCTTGGCGATGTGGCTACCACTGCATTTACGGCAGCGGGTGATAAAGCGTCACCAGAGAAGTTCCAGATTAATCTGACTGCCTGCCCCAGTGCTGTCACTGCAGTGACAGTGAAATTTGATGGTGTTTCTGATGCCACCAATACCGATCTGCTGGCACTGGATTCTGGTCAGACTGCGACCGGTGTTGGTATTGAAATCGCAGACAAAAATGGCAACCCTATTGCACTACACACTGCATCTCCATCGTATCCGGTTGCAACAGGCGGTACTGCCACGCTTGATTTCATTGGTCGTTATGTAGCGACGACTGCAACGGTGGGCGCGGGCACAGCGAATGGTACATCTCAGTTTACCATTAATTACCAGTAAATTTTTTCGGCAATGTAAAGCGTTATTGTTCGTGTTGAAATCCCGGCAATGATCTTATAAGCCGCCCAATGAGGTTACGGGTGGCTATTCTCACTAGATACACTGCCATCATGTGATTTAATTGAGTGACATCTTCAATTCAACTAAAGGTATATAACTTGATGAAAAACAGTCTGGGCAGAAAAATTTTATTGGCGGCGATTTTTTGTGCGTGCGTAAATTTAGCTCAGGCCGGGGTAGTCGTCGGTGGGACGCGTGTTGTTTATGATGCCGGCAAGCGTGAGATGTCATTATCTGTGAAAAACCCGGACAAAATTCCTTATCTTATTCAATCCTGGACCGATGCGGACGGCCCAACGGGTGAAAATACAGGTAGCCCTAAACCTCCCTTTGTCGTGACGCCACCATTGTTTCGTCTCGACCCCGGAAATGAGAACTTATTGCGTATTATTCGTACCGGAGGGAGCTTGCCTGAAGACAGGGAAACGGTCTACTGGATGAATGTGAAGTCTATCCCTGCCTCATCTTCAAGTGATAGAAATGTCCTACAGATTTCAGTCAAAACGCGCATCAAAATGTTTTACCGTCCTTCCGGACTGAGTAACCGTCCCGAGGAAAGCTATAAAACTGTATCATTTCGTCGGCAAGGCAATAAATTGCAAGTGACGAATCCGTCACCATATTATATTTCCTTTTTTTCTTTGAAAGTCGGCAATCTACCCATAACCACTACCAACGTTATGGTACCGCCGAAAGGTAGTGCTACTTATCCTATGCCTTCTACAGCATCAGGTAGCCAAGTCAGTTGGCAAGCAATTAATGACTTTGGTGGTAGCAGCGTAGTGATGAACTCGCAACTCCAATAAAAAATGTGTCATGCGGTATTCTCAGATAAATGACTTACTGTGGTTACGAATGACAACGTGCTGGTGCTGGGTATGATTTGAAGAGGGAAAAATGTCTATACTGATGAGAGAGATACACCGGAAGAAATTATTACAAACGTGCTTGCCTTCATTTCGAAGGACTAAATTAGCGACAGTTGTATTATTGTTTGGTACAACGCAAATGTCAGCCTGGGCAACAGACATGTTTAACCCTAATGCGTTAGAAATTGATAACCCGTCAAAGACCCCGGTGGACTTATCGTTATTTTCCAGTGCCGGTGGACAGGCTCCGGGTGAATATCGCGTTGACATATATATAAACGGTGATAAGCAGGATACCCGGACTATTAACTTTGTTTCCGGTACGGACGGCCAGTTGAATCCCCAATTGACGCCGGCGATGCTGACCCAGTTTGGGGTAAAACTGAATTCCGTGCCGTCATTAATGGCCATGTCAAAGGATGCAGTTATCACTGACCTCACAAAGTACATCCCGCAATCGACTACACGTTTTGATTTCTCGCATCAGAAACTGGCTATAACGGTGCCTCAGGATAACATGACCGTATTGGCGCAAGGAGCTGTGGATCCGAAATTATGGGATGACGGAGTGTCTGCATTACTGGTGAACTACAATTTTACCGGGTCGAACACCTGGCAGGATAACAGTGATGGGCATAATGACAGTTATTTTTTAAACTTGCGCAGTGGCATAAATCTCGGTGGTTGGCGCTTACGTAACTATAGTACCTGGAACTACAGTAAGAGTCGTAGTGGTAATGGTGGGATTGATAAAAGTGGTAACCCGATAGGCCATGACAACGATGCCAGTAGTCGCTGGGATTCTATCAACACTTATGTGCAGCATGATATTGATGACATAAAGGGACAGTTTACCGCTGGTGACAGTTTTACGCCCTCTGAAGTGTTTGACAGCGTGCAGTTTCGGGGGGCGCAAGTTGCATCAGATGATAATATGCTGCCGGACAGTCTACGCGGGTTCGCTCCAACAGTGCGCGGTATCGCCAACAGTAACGCCAAGGTGACGATCAGGCAGAATGGCTCTGTTATTTATCAGGCTTATGTACCGCCGGGCGCTTTTACCATTACTGACCTGTACCCAACGTCGTCAAGTGGTGGCTTACAGGTGACTATTACCGAAGCTGATGGGTCTGAGCGTGTTTTTATGCAGCCATTCTCCAATGTACCCGTCATGCAGCGTGAGGGACGGCTGAAATATGCCTTCACAGTGGGTAAATACCGTGCGCCAAATGATTACGGTAAAGAACCGTTATTAGGGCAGGCTACACTGTTGTATGGTTTGCCACACGATATGACTGTCTATGGTGGGTTTCAGACGGCAGATAACTACAACGCATTAGCATTAGGGTTAGGGGTTGGGTTGGGCGAAATAGGCTCCATTTCTCTGGATGCCACCCAGTCCTACGCCACTCTGAGCGCAGGGACTCGTGACGAATCCAGAGCAGGGCAATCCTATCGTTTCCAGTATTCTAAAAATATTACGGCCACCGACTCCACTATTACCCTTGCAGGGTATCGTTATTCCAGTAAGGGTTTTTACACCTTCAATGAGGCGATGAATTACCGATACTATGACGAAGATGATTACTTCAATTTTAGAAATAATAAACGAAACCGAATTCAGCTAGACCTGACCCAAAATCTGATGGGGGGCAAGTGGGGGGCTTTATCTTTCTCGGGCTACCAGCAAGATTACTGGAACAGAGAGGGACATGAAAGTAGTGCTAGCTTAGGATACAGTAATTCCCTGAACGGTATCAACTGGACCGTGCTGTATACATACACTGACTCGGCAAACAGCAGGACTGCAAATAATCAACAACTGGCCTTGAGTGTCAGCGTGCCATTATCAAAATGGCTACCTAACTCTTATATTAATAACAGTATCACTAACGATTTGCACGGTAAAACATATAACCAGGTTGGACTGAGTGGCACCGCACTGGCAGATAATAATCTGTCGTACAGTGTAGCGCAGGGGTACGGCAACAGAGACCGAGGGTACAGTGGTCAGATCAATGCCGATTATCGCAGTACTTATGGCCAGGTCAATGCCGGATACAATTACGCTGAAAACTCACGCCAGATAAATTACGGTCTGCAGGGTTCCATTATAGCCCACCCACACGGAATAACACTGGGTCAGCCGATGGCTGGCGACGTGGCAGCTGTAGCTTTGGTGCGTGCACCCGGTGCTGATGGTGTGAAAATAGAAAACGGTACCGGGGTTTATACTGACTGGCGTGGCTACACTATCGTACCGTATTTGAGTCCTTACAAGCGCTCCCGAGTGGCATTAGATCCGGGCACATTAAGCGATGATGTTGATCTCCAGGAAAACGTGAAAACGGTGGTGCCAACTTCAGGTGCCGTAGTATTGGCTGACTTTAAGACAAACGTGGGTGCACGTGTGCTGATGACTTTGCAGCAGGCCGGGGGGCAGGCTGTACCGTTTGGTGCAACGGTATCGGTGAACGGTGATGATAGCAATACCGGCATTGTGGGCGAAGAAGGGCAGGTCTATCTGAGCGGGGTGCCGGAGAGTGGTAGTCTGGTGGTTAAGTGGGGCAACGGAGACTCTCAGCAGTGCCACGCGAACTTTACGTTGCCATCGGTCAACTACAAGGGTAAGGCTACCGGTATGCTGCGGACAATGGTTAATTGTGGATGATAATGATGAAATTATTTAATTTTAAAAGCATTATTTTTGGGGGGGGGGTACTGTTTGCTGCTGCATATATACCCGGTGCTCTGGCAATTTGTACGTGGACTGGTGCACATCAATCGATAACCATCTCGATGGGGGATATCACGGTTCAACGCGATGCTCCCATTGGTAGCACAATAGCCACGGCTGTGGCACCTACTGTACCTGGTGCAGCGTATGCGTCATGTAATGTTGGTAAAACCTCTTACCTTATGCAATATGGTGCTGCAGTAAGCGGGGTTGCTCATACTTATCGAACTAATTTACCCGGCGTTGGGATTCAGTTGGTCGATAGCGGAAATGTCTATTTTGAAAATCCCGCATCGAGTATTTCCTGGGGAACTGTTGGTTTGTATTATGGACGAACTTATACAGCCACATTGATTAAAACCGGTGCAATTACTCCAGGTGCACTGGCAGCAGCTACTATAGGTCAGGGCTATGTGGAAAATGATCCATCAACGGTATTTCTTGATGTTCTTATGGGGGCGGGAAATATCAGAGTCGCAGCTTGCTCTATAAAAACCCCAACGGTCAATGTCGCGCTCGGGGACTATTTTACGACAGAGTTCACGAGTGTCGGACACACGACGGCGTCCCGACCTGTAAATATTGTGCTGGATTGTGGTACAGACACTCGCATTAATGCCGTCGTTACTGCCAATGCCGACACCTCGCAGCAGGGAACCATGAAATTAACCGCCGGTACAGGAACCGCCACCGGGGTGGGGGTGCAATTATTGAATAGCAACAATAACCCTGTTGCCCTCAACAGCAAATTTGTCGTCGATACCACGACAGCGGATGGGCAGTACACAATAAACTGGTCTGCACGCTATATCCAGACTGCTTCATCCGTGACTACCGGTCAGGCAAATGCTACTGCAACGTTAACATTAACCTATGAGTAATCCCATATGCTTTCGTTTTGATGCCTGCGACGCTTCATTCTTATCGACTTATGCTCTCAGGATGGTGGTATTATGCGATTGATTAAACTAAATGCTGTATGGCTTTTTGTCTCCGGTATGGTAGGGGGAGGGATGAGCTTTTTATCACATGCAGACGATGTCCAACTCAACTTTACCGGTACTATCAGGGCTGCCGCGTGTAATGTGGCGTCTGCTGACCAGACGGTTGTTCTGGGCAATGCAGGCACGACTATTTTTAACAGTGTAGGAGACATGTCACCCGCCAAACCTTTTTCTATTTCCCTGGATTGTCCAAATTTTGGTCCGGGAATAGCCACAGTAACGTTCAGCGGAGCAGCCAGTAGTGAGGATACGACCTTGCTGGCGCTTGATGCGGGTAGCGGCACAGCATCTGGTGTAGCGGTATTGTTGGCGGATTCGGGTGGCACCAAGATTAATTTGGGTGAGGCATCCAGGCAAGCCACATTGACCGCTGGCACCAATACGCTGAACTTCACTGCGCGTTATCGCTCGTTGGTTGAACGTTCTTCCATCAGGGCTGGAACGGCTAACGCAACGGCGCAGTTTACGATTAACTATCCATAGCAGTCACAACACTACATAGATGACTTCCTTTCTCGCCTCTGTGGTGCCTGGAGCAAGATGAGGACGTATTACGCTTTCACATTGCGAAAACGCTTTGTCGGGCTGCTAAGTGTTTTACTGGTGCCATGTCGTACCCCGGCTGTCACAACCGATGGTTATATCGTGGTCGTACCGTTTGGCGATCCTAAGCGTTTTAGTCGCATGGCTAGTCTGCCTAATCTGGGTATGGCTAGTCTGCCTAATCTGGGTAATGACGGTGGTGTGAGCGATAGCGTTTGGGGACAGCATGTTTGGCAGGCATCATCGACAAGCGCAATGGTTTCATTGATAAGAGTTCTCAGTTTTAAAATACGTTTAGCTACAACCGGTTTCCCGGGGAGCGGTGTTCCGATGACCTTGACTGCGTCAGAGGCTGTTATATATACCGATCATGCAAGTGATAATGAATACCATCAATCAGGGAGAATATTCATGACCTATCTGCAAGCTTTGTTACAAACTCCTGGCACCCGCAGCTTTATTCCGCTAGTGATAATGCGAATTACTATCGGGGTGTTCTTCTTTGCCTCGGGCTTTAACAAAGTCTTTGTGCCCGAAAGTCAGGCTATGATGTTGGAAACCATTACCGAGGCAGGTATCCCGTTTCCGGCATTTATGGCGTTTTTTGTTGCCGGCTGCGAAACGCTGTTTGGGCTGCTGTTGACAGCTGGATTCTTGACGCGCCTGAGCGCGCTAGTATTGATGATAATCAGCCTAGTGGCGTTGTTTACCGTCGGGTTGCACCATATCCCAGCGAACCTCAATCTGCTGACCTGGTACAGTTGGCTGTTTTACCTACCCGAATCGGCTTATCTCGTGATTTGCCTGCTTCTGGTTGTGCAGGGCGGTGGCCCACTGAGCATTGATCGTGCTGTTGCACAACGTCTTACCCTACGGACGTAACCGCCCCCGCGATGCTTTAAAGACGCTGGAGCAAGCCGGCCTGTAACTTCTGTCCTGGCCTCTATTTCCTACCAACCGGGTAAAACATATGAATGCCAAACGGCTTGATCTCAGTAAGCGTACAGAGTGAACCGTATTAACGAGGACAAATTATTTGGAAGTCAGGTTGACCAGCCTTGACCGCAACTCACTGACCCGGGTCACCGGCCAGTCGGCTATGACGTCAAGCACACCATGGAGGTAGTTTTCTGGTTCCACGCCGTTCAGCTTACATGTACCAATCAGGCTGTATAGCAGAGCTTTGTACTCACCTCCATGGTCAGAGCCGAAGAACAAACAGTTTTTACGATCCAGACTGACCATCCGATGCAGCCTGTCAGCGAGCATTTTGTGTGGCGTGCTCTCCCGCTACTGCGCCGGCAAAACGCAGCTGGTCTTTGCACAGGATGTATTGGTACGGGTTGGAACCGAGGAAGCCCTTTATCAGTACTGCGAATCCGGGTCGCTTCGATTTCGCCCGTACCGTCATTTCCAGGGCGTCGTAAACTTTCGGCAGCGGCGCGCCGGGCTTGCGGTTGGCCAAAAAACCGTAGTAACGCACCTCTTTAAAATGCCTCGCCGGAATATGGCTGATGTAACGACGCAGTATCTCCTCCTGGCTCAGCTTCTGGCGTTTATGCTGCTGAGTATTGTGGTCGTAATACTGGCGTGCCACCGAGCCGCCACGGTAGTGGCGAAACTGCGACGCCGCCACCGACGGGCGTTTCAGGTAGTGGCAGAGGTATTTCACGCTGCGCCAGGTGCCGCGTGACTTTTTGGTAAAGTGAACTTTCCAGAGTCGCTGATATTGTACCTTCTGGTAGCGTTTCCACAACTTCTCATCACGGATGTGGCCATGACCTGGCAGGGTTGCGAGATTAACGTGGTCATAGCTGGCGCGCAGCAGACGGATTACGGTGCCACGCAAGATTTCTTCGACCTGCTGTTTTTTGAAGAACAGGTCGCGCCAGACGCCGTGTTTGACATCAAGGACGCCGAGGGTGATGGAGGCGTGGATTGTGGGTGCTGATTGAGCAGGCCGCCGTAGGTGTGCAGCGCGTAGAAGATGCTGACACCGATGCCAAGTACGCGCGTGCCGAAGCATGGCACAGGTGGTGCAGTGAAACAGGTCGTTGAGCTGCGGCCAGCTGTTGTTGAAGAACGGCCACAGCAGGTGAGGCATGGTGAAAGTGATGTGCTGCCAGTCGCAGTCGGGCAGGATGTGCTGCTGTTCGGGAATCCACTGTTCGGTGTCTTTGAGGCCGCAGCTGCTGCAGGTCTTGGACTTCAGCTTTGGTAGAGAACGCGAGAGTGCGTGCAGTCAGGTGAGCTGCAGCAATACAGAGTCTACAGGGCGGCAGGGTGCAGAGAAAGGGCGTCGGCGTGAGCTGTCTCACGCCACAGGCGTGCTCATTTTATGCGGGTGTCAATGTGGGGGCATAACAAAAAAATTTCTCGTTAGTTCTATTTATCAACCATCAGTCGACACTCTCCCTGATCGAGGATTGTTATAAATTATTTCAGAAGAAATTAGTTAACGCTGTTATTCCTTGGTTTATAATTTTAATTAGATGTGGGTCCATTTTTGGACATTGCTAGGCTTGGTGTGAGTTATTTACAATTAAAGAAGTACATGACCTTCTTGCTGGAAGGTGTAGTAATATCACAATTTTAATATAAGGTACATCTAACGTGGTTGCACATGATAGAGTATCAAAAACTTGCGAAAGCGCTGGTAAAGAATTAAAGCTGATTATTGTCGATCCTTGTTGTTATAGTCGAGTTGGTCTAATAGAGGCTTTGCGACAGAACACTAATTCTGAGGGGGGGTGGCAAGTTGAAAATGTAAATGCATTATCAAGTTTGCTTTCAGTGCTATCTCTTCGAGGAGCGCAAGATGCGATAAGGTTAAATGTTTTTAATTGCTTAATCATAATATTGCCGTCATATCCTGTTCTTGCTTTATCATTGTTATTGCAGCTCAGAGGGTTTGATTTATCCCTCTATGAGCGAGTGATTATCCTATCTGACTTTAACAAGAAAACAATCCTCGAAATATTCAGGCGCATCGGAGGTGATGTTGGTGTGCGTATAGAAAGCTTGAGATTATCAGTAAAGGAAATATGTAATATGATGTTATCATTGGATGGCATTAATAGCGGTGGTGGCGGCCTTTGGCCAAGGAATAAGTGGCCGCGGTTGTCTAGTAAAGAATGTCTGGCATTGCTTTTAATGTTACACGGTGAATCTGCTTCCTTAAGTTCTTTTAAATTGGGGGTTAGCAAAAAGACTATATACTCACAACGTCATTCCGGCTTGATAAAACTAGGCTATAATGATATAAAATCTTTGTTGAGTAAGTTTTATGGCTAGGTAATAATAAAAGACAAACTCTAACACAAGAGGAAATCGCTAAATCCCGTCTGGTGTTAATATCAATGGGAAAGCCCTATGATTCTGTGAGATGAACTAGGCATCACGCGGTAGACTCTGTATAAGTATATTTGCAAGTGGGGTGTCACTCTTAAAAAATGCTTGGTTGGGTTTGATAGGTTATGTTTTTATGTCATCTCGATAACTCAATTAAAGTTGGAAAATGGACATAAGTTTAATTTCATTAAATATTCAAAATGGATAATGTTATGAATATAATTAGGCTTGCTATTGCACTAACCCTACTTGCTGTAACAGTTCCAACTTTAGCTAAAACGCCTGAAAATTATATATATATCAGTTCTGGTGACTTCGAAGCAGCGTCTGCCATTATTGCGCGTAGCGACATTGGCGGTGTGCAGATCGTTTACAATTGGCGTTCACTTGAACCTGAGAAGGACAAATACGACTTCTCACAGATTGAACGGGCTCTGGTTCGACTTAAGAAGGCGACCAATAAAAAGTTATTTATTCAAGTTCAGGATCGTTTTTTTGAAAAGGATGCTCGGTATGTCCCTGATTATCTGATGAAGGATACTAGGTATGGCGGTGGGATATCTCCACAGTTCGATAATCCTGGCGAAGGAAAATCAATTAGCTCAGGTTGGGTGGCGCAGCAATGGAATTCTGCTGTACGCCAACGTTATCAGGCTTTGTTGGCAGCGATTGCAGAGCGTTTCGATGGCCAAGTCTATGGTGTGAACTTACCAGAAACAGCTATTGATCTTAACAAGAAAAAACTACCTAAAGGGTTTACCTGCGATAAATATTTCGCTGGAGAGATGGAAAATCTTGCCTTTGCGCGAAAAGTGTTCTCCAAATCACACGTTGTACAATATGTTAATTTCTGGCCGTGCGAATGGAACAACGACCACAATTATATGGGGAGACTATTTGAGTTCGCCAGTGCCAATAATATTGGGCTTGGTGGTCCAGATATTGTCCCGAATCGAAAGGCGCAAATGAAGAACTCATATCCGTTCTTCAATAAATATAAAGGCAAGCTAGCACTCGTTGCCATGGCAGTTCAGGAGCCGACGTTGACCTATAAGAACCCTAATACGGGTAAGCCATTTAGCAAGGATGAATTTGTACAATTTGCAGAAGATTATCTCGGGGCAGATATCATTTTCTGGAGTACATCGTCTCCATGGTTAACTAAGGAATAGGTAAAAGCCAGCATTTTCAGAGTGACGCTATCCTGTGGGCAGTACGCTGGTACTGCAAATACGGTATCAGCTACCGTATTTGCAGGCGGATCGTGATGTGAATGTCGATCACTCCACGATTTACCGCTGGGTTCAACGCGATGCGCCTGAAATGGAAGAATGATTGCGCTGTGGTACAGGCGTAACACTTCCGATATTTCCCCGTTGCACATCGATAAAACGTAGATGAAAGTCAATGGGCGCTGGTCTTATCTTTACCGGGCTGTCGACAATAGGGGCTGTACTGTCAATTTTTATCTGTTCCCGTGTCTTAACAGCAAAGCTAAATACCGGTTCCTGGGGTAAATCCTCAATAACATGAAGAGGTGGCAGATCTCGCGTTTTATCAACATGGATAAAGGTCCACCTATGGACGTGCGTTTGCGCTGCCCAGACGCGAAGGTCGATATCCGCCTGGCGTTGAATATCGACAGATTAAGTACCGAAATAATGTCATTGAATGTGATCATAGTAAACTGAAAGGGATAATCGGCGCCACGTTAGGATTTAAATTAATGAAGACAGCTTACGCTATCATCAAAGATATTGAGGTGATGCGTACACTACGCAAAGGTAGGGCGTGCCGGCGATACCGTCCTGGCGCGCCAGCCCCAGCGCCGCCAGAGCGCCAGGTGGCTGAGCGCTGAGGTGGTGTTTTCCGGGGAAACGGATGCGGTTTTATCAGTCAATGGCTGCCCTGCCCCTCGACGCAAAGGATTAGTGGCGAATTTGGGCCAGGTCTTCAGCGGTCAGCCCGGTCATCTTCATCACCGCATCGCGCTCGAGGCCATTGGCCAGCATGGTGCGGGCAACTTCGAGTTTGCCTTCATTGCGCCCTTTTTCAATACCGCGTTGTTCACCCAACTGGATACCTTTCTGGATACCCTGTTCGATACCCTTCTCGATACCTTTTTGTTCAAGCTGTTGTGCGATGGTCATCAGTTCCTCCTCGTGTTGCGGAACCCGCAGGGCCAGTTCGCGGACAAATGCCTCTGCATTCGCCGATTCACCGGCCTGGATAATATAGTGTATCAGCGAAATGACCTGCGGCGAAGACAGATAGCCGGCCAGCAGAATGGCGGACAGTCTGTCGGTCAGTTCGGCCAGGTCGCGCTGGCGAATATGTTTCTGCAGCAGGGTCAGAGCGGCCATGCTGCGGTGACCCATAATCTCTTCGTCGGGAATGACGGTCACATCAACCAGCGGAAAATCGCCGGTGTACAGTTTCCCGGCCAGCGTTGGATCATCAAACTCCTGCAGCCAGTTGGTCGAGTAAGGGTACGGGCTGCGTTTGCCGGTGTAGAACAGTACCGGAATGACCAGCGGCAGCTTTTTGTGGCCGGCGTCAAGGTGACGCTGCATGGCGGCCACTGAGTAGCGCATTAGGCGAAAAGCCATATGCTTATCGGGCGAGGATTGTGCTTCTAATAAAACGTACACGTAACCATCCTCCCCGGAGGTGGTTTTCAGGCTGTAGAGCACGTCGCTGAAATACTGGCGCAGGTCATCTTCGACAAAGGAGCCGGACTCCAGCTTCAGCGTGCTGAGGTCGCAGATGGCTCGCAGTTCGGCCGGCAGATGGATATCAATGAAGTCGCGGGCAATTTCGGGTTGAGTCAGAAATTGCCGGAAAGTGGCATCATGGGGCGTTGGATTTTTTTTCATGGCGCTATCGTAACATGTTCGGTCGACGGCTCACTATGGCTGAGCGAAGGCTTCACCCGTTCTCCGGGCAGAATAGCGTCGGGATGTTGCTGCCGCCAGGTTTTTAATATTCGGTAGACGCTGGCCCTGCCAATGCCCAGCCGGTCGGCAACCGCTTCGCGAGTGAGTCCAGCCGGAGAATAATGAACTGCGTCTTGTGCTGCGATGTGCTGAAGTTATTGTCAGACACCAGAATGAGCGAAGTGTGGCCGTCAGGTAGCGTCGGGCCGAAGCTCATTCCTTCCACGTTATCCACTTTGGTATCTGTTAGTACCGATGTAAAAATGACCCACATGCCAATGTAATTCGGACCCACCTGGGGTAAAACTGGCAGTTTTAAGCGAGCTGCCGATGCTAACATTGGAGTCAAGAGTGGAGATTGCTGTTCTTCTTCGGCAAGGCATGTCCATCCGCGCCATTGCCCGTCATTTACGTTGCTCTCGCCAGACTGTTCGGCGCTATATTCGGATGGGGGATAACGCATCATCATCCCGTTACTCCAGCCGGGCACCACGTCCCGGTAAGCTCGATCCGTTCAAGGCTTACATTCTTGAACGGGTTCAGGCCGCCCGGCCCCATTGGATCCCCGCCAGTGTGCTCTTGCAGGAGATCCGTGAGCGCGGTTACACCGGCGGGTACGGTATGCTTACGGCATTTCTATTACCGCTGAAGCAGCAACCTACTGAGCCTGTTTTGCGGTTTGAGACGCCGCCGGGCGAACAGATGCAAGTCGATTTCACCATTATCCGCCAGGGACGACGCCCGCTACTGGCTTTTGTCGCCACGCTGGGCACTTACGTGCGTTTCTATGCCCGTCAGGATACGGCTGCATGGTGCGACGGCATCGAGCATGCCCTGGCTTTCTTTGGCGGCACACCACGACACCTGCTGTTTGATAACGCCAAGGTCATCATTCTGGAACGGGACGTCTACGGTGACGGACGCCATCGCTGGAACCCGTTATTGTTGGCGTTAGCAGAGACGTACGGCTTTTCACCCAGAGTTTGCCGTCCCTACCGCGCCAAGACCAAGGGCAAGGTGGAGCGCTTTAACCGCTATCTCAAGGAGAGTTTTGTCGTGCCGCTGGCGACGACCTTCAAGCAGTCAGGTCTGATGCTGGATGTTGACTCTGCCAACGCTCGCGTGGGGGCATGGTTGGTGCGGACCGCCAACGCCAGGAAGCACGGCCCCACTGGCGTTCCTCCGGACCATCGTCTGCAGAAGGAGCTGGCCGCGTTGTTGCCCTTGCCTGTACTCAGGTCCACATCAGCGCCTCGGTTGGCAGAGTCACAACGCCGCGCTGTACCTGTCGAGAGTATTCAGCATCCATTGTCAGTGTATCAGTCCCTGTTGGAGGTCCGTTTATGAGTACTCTCCAGCATCAGCGGATCGCTGAGCTATGCGAGCAGTTTCGCCTTGAACGTATCGCCACCGAGTGGCCGGCACTGGCACAGAAGACGATAGATGACACCGCATCCTTGGGGGATTTTCTTGAACAACTTCTGAAGCTTGAAGTTGACAGCCGGGATGAACGACGGCGCCAGACGCTGCTCCGCCTTTCCGGTTTACCTGCAGTCAAGACTCTCGAACAGTTCGACTTCAAGTTCGCCAGCGGTGCCCCACGGGCGCAGATCCAGGAGTTGGCCAGTCTGGCGTTCATCGAACGTCAGGAGAATATTGTGCTGCTGGGGCCATCAGGTGTGGGTAAGAGTCATATTGCTGCCGCCCTGGCCTACAAGTGCGTGATGGCTGGGCTAAGTGTCCGGTTTATGACCGCCGCAGACATGATGCTGCAACTGGTTGCTGCTCACCGTCAGGGGGAGCTTAAAGGCTACCTGAACCGCATCATTCACAAGCCGCGGTTACTTGTTGTCGATGAGATTGGCTATCTGCCGTTTGGCAAGGAAGAAGCCAACTTGTTCTTTCAGGTTGTCGCGAGACGCTATGAGTCAGGCAGCCTGGTGTTAACCAGTAACCTGCCGTTTACGCAGTGGTCCGGAACGTTTGGAGATGATGAGACGCTAACGGCAGCAATGCTGGATCGCCTTTTACATCATGCTCACATCGTGCAGATCAGCGGCCAGAGTTACCGCCTGAAGGACAAATTAAAAAGTGGCCAACTCAAGAATCAGGCACAAGCCAGAAGTTTCTGGGTAACCACGATTGGAGGTGGGTCCGTTTTACTTTGGCAGGGCGGGTCACAATTCGATCGGTATTGACAGGTATCCTGGGTATTGAGCACACCGATGAGTTATTTTGAATCAAAAATCAGGTATTTGCTAACGGACTGCGTGCTGCACGCATCCAGGGACGCGCTAGCGCTGATGTCCGGGGCACCCGTAACATCCACACGGTAGATGCGGATGGAATTATGCGATTCACCGGTCGAAGCGGTGCCCGCTCCTTTACTGTCCCAGGTGCGCTCCATTACTAGAAAGCTACTGTTGCTCACCGCCAGCAGGTCGGACACGCCGTTGCCAGATATGTCGTCCATGCGGTACGGATATTGCGCGAGTACCCTACCATCCTCACTCAGACGGGAGAGGCGCGTTATACCGCAGTCCTGCGCGCGGTGCCTCTCGGATAACCCAGAGCGCCCCCTCAGGGGTAAAGGCCATACCCTCCAGCTGGGTGTTACCCCCGCTGCCGGTCACGGTTTCCGGCGGTCGAATGATATCGCGTGTCGTGCCGTCAGCGTGGAGGTGATACAGCACATTTTCGGACTCAGAGCTCAGCCAAAGGCCGTTACCGGAAGGGTCGTAGCGCACCGACTTGAGCCCGTTGATTTCGGGCTGCCAGGCCTGGTTATTTAATGGAGTGACACCGGTGAAACGGATGTCGTAACCCGGCTGTCCGGGCGTGAAGAGGGAGGTCTGCCCGGCTCCGCCTGGACCAAACCCGGGACGGATGTTGTCGCGCGCGGTAACGAACTGGCCGTTGCCGGGGGCCAGGTCGATACCTGACAAGCCACCGATGGTCCAGCCGTCATAGCGCTCCCCTGTCGGAAACGTGACATTGTTCTGATAGCTGAGTACGCTTATCGCGGGGATGTCCGCACCATAGCTGACTATATTGTCACAGCCGTCCTCTGCCTGTGACACCGCCATACAGGCAGCATACAGTAGGTTTCGCCGGAAATTCTGATGCTGCACCCTGAAAAAAATCCATAAATACACCTGTAATTTAAAGAAACTGTAAGGTCGTTTTTATTCAGCAATTATAGAGGATTACTGTTTCGTTTTAATGTCAGGAAAAGATAAATTTTAGGTGTGCGGCCCCGGAGTAAGAACTGAAGGAGAAAAAGCAGGAGCATACGCAGCGAGGGCCGTGAGAAAGCAAGAGGTTGTAGGTATAAACGAAGTAATGATAAGAAAGTACGTGAAGTTTCAGGAAAAACATGTAGTTGAAGAGAGCCAAATTCCACTTAAAGAGGTGTGAAGTGAAGGCTCTCTGAGTCAGGACTTAGTGCGCCCCTATGGGGCGAAACCAATGCCACCTGCTATGCAGGTGGTTTTTTACGTTTTCTTTGTTAGAAAGAGTATTTTGCACCAATCATCGCCGCGCTATCTGAATAGCCTTTATTGCCAATCTGCTGGGCAAAATAGCCGGTGAGATTAAACTGTTCAGTGATTCGGCCTTCAACTCCCAGTTTCAGCTCACCTAGATTACGTGTTCCGACCTGATTTCCCTGGACACCATTCATAGACGTTCCGTAATCTTCGGTGTTATGGATCCAGTTCGCTTCAATAAAGGGTTTGAAATTTCGCTGCTTACCGTCATCAATTTTATTGTGGCCTTTAAGAAAAGCACGGACTCCCAGACTGGTTTTTACGTTATTTTCTCCGACCGCAGAGACACGAGTACCATTATGTTCCCTGTGATCATCCATATCAATACCAGACCACGATACTTTCAGTTTAGGTTGAATATAACTGTTCAGGCGAGGCGAAGAACTTGTCTGGAATACATAGCCATTTTCGAAAGAGGCACTCAAGCCACGGCTTCGGTATTTCTCGCTTGCAATATCCTGGCCATCAACCGTGTTATTAAACCAGTTGTAATTGATTACTGCGTCGGCATAATAGCCTTTCTCATCAGTACCACTTGCATACCAGACCCCGTAAAGACCAGCCGTGTAACCCTCAACTTCTCCTTTGGCATGGTAGTTTGTGACATTTGAACGCGTTTTACTGTGATGGTAGCCATAACCACCCAGTGCACCCAGTCGCCATGCCCCACCATCACTGGTGTAACCATCGGCTATATCGCCGCCAAGCATCAGAGCATATCGGTTGGATTGGGTGTGCAGTTGGCCGCTGTTATCATGGCTGCGGGTATGGCCACCGGTGTTTTTGATCCACAGACTGGTCAGTTTCCTTTCACCGGTCATTGTATCAGTATATTCGGTTTCCCCTAGACGATCGCTGATGTCGGTAGTAAACATATTACGTGCACCTACAAAGTTGGCACTGTAAGCGCCAACTTCTGGCCTCACAACCTGTATCACCGGAGGATTCTCTGGATTCTCTGGATTCTCTGGATTACCTGGATTACCTGGATTACCTGGATTACCTGGATTACCTGGATTACCTGGATTACCTGGATTACCTGGATTACCTGGATTACCTGGATTACCTGGATTACCTGGATTACCTGGATTACCTGGATCAAGGGACGAAATATCGCTAATCAAGTACCAGTTTTTATTATTTTCGCCAACCCCTCGCTGCAGTTTGTAGTCAAAAGCTCCTGCGGCCAGGCGACCGGTCTGAATGAAGTTACCGTCCGAGTCACCCCCAACAGAGATCAATTCGATACCGTTCAGGGTTTTTGCCCCGCTACCACCAAGATTATTCACTGTAACTTGTGTGTTTCCGGCGGTATTTCCACCAATTATCAATCTATCGGTTACGGAATTATCTTCCTCTAACACTGTGTTAAAGATTAGTAGGCCATTGTTGCCTACATAATCTCCGGTTACATTAAGAATAGTGCCCGCCGAGGAGCCGGCGATCTTAACTATGCCGCCGTTTGTCAGTGAAGCTATTTTCTGGTTGAAACCGTTCAGATCTAATTGTCCTCCGCTCTCCACGACGTGGGAAGAGTTCGGGCTGAAGACATCTTCAGCACCTGCCTGCAGATTGCCCTGGTTGACAGTTGTCCGTCCACTATAGGTGTTGTTGGCCATCAGCGTAGTGGTACCTGACCCATTTTTGGTCAGGTTAAGCGTACCCAACATCTGGGGTGAAAAATCAATATCGTCAATGTGGTTGAAGTTAATATTGGCGCTACCCGGTCCGCCTGTTACAGTCGGCACATCAAGCACACCTGCTATTTCTCCTTCACCTATATTGATATTACCGGTTCCAAGAATGTTGGAGCCAACAAGAATTCCCTGGCCACTACGGATGGTGCCATGATTGGAGGTTGTCAGAGTACCATTACCTTGGCGTCCGACGATGATCCTGCCGTTTGATGTAAAGGTGGAGCCAACATCACTGACGCGTAACTGCCCGTTAGTATTTTGAAAATAAGCGATGTCAGTAAATTGGTTAACATTTACCGTGCCATCACTCAGCACCTGGACATTACCGGTACCTGAGGTACCACCATTATTGCCTTCTGCTATGCGGAAATAGCCTGCGTTATCCAACTGCCCCTGATTACTGACTATCAGGTTGCCGGTGCCGTTCACTCCAACAATCATCCACTGATTAGGATTGGTTATAGAAAGCTTAGAACCGGCCCCGTCAACCACTACTGTACCTTCAGCGGCAGAAGCAAAACCTACGCGAACCCTGGGAGAGCTCACGACTCCTCCTTGGTTAATCTTCAGCATACCAGAACCATAAATACCGACGCCTATGCCGCTGTAAGCACCTGTGCCTGTAACATTGAGTGCAGCTCCTGTACCGGCAATGTTGACAATGCCCTGTGAACCAGCCAAATTACCAATATTAACGGAGTAGCTGACTGAGCCAGGGGAAGTGGGTTTATTCCAGTTATTGGTCAAAACGGCATTAAAAATATTCAGCGTACCATTTCCACTCTCACCAATGGTTGTAAGTCCGTCGGATGTCAGGATGGTATCGCTATCGAACAAATTTAGCGTCCCCGTATCCCCGCTGTTTTGGCCAATATAAAAGTTCGTGCCGGTAATAATTGTCCCTTGCGAGGCGGTGAGTGCCCCTGTTCCCCCTGAACCTATGTAGGTATCAGCGCCGGCATTCCACATTGGTGTAGTCACCGGATTAGAGAGTATAACTGCTCCAGATGTGATGATGGTGGCTGCCGCTGCAGGAATAGCAATGAAAGTTGTCAAACTGATTGATGCTACGAGAGTAGACAGATGATGTTCTTTGAAATATAAGGGTTTACTTCTTTGAAATTTCATTTTTAGATTCACCAGAAAGAAATATTTTGGGGGAGGGTGTTCATACCAACATGTTTGGGTTGTGATTGTTTTATTAGATAGTTATTTGCTGATTAAATTATATAAATAATGCAATGAACGTAGGCTCGTGCCCAGAGTTATTTGTGTCCTTTTTTGGATGAATAATAGTAAAATAACGCCATTGTAATTGGGGGGTAAAATATTCACTCATCCAATGGAGGAAATATGGATACGTTTTGCATACATGAATTAGAAGATAATATTTCTAAATTGCGTGGTGGTAAAGTGGTTGTTCGCGTAGAGTCCTGGATGCCTGATGAGTATATCGGTAAGATGCTAAGAAAAAAACTGGAACAGGCGGACGGTGCAGCTTTAATGGTAACGTATGACGTGATTACTGAAGAAATACAGAAAGCAGCCCATACATTTCCTGTTTAGAGTTAAGTGAATGGTATTCAGGCATGGCCATAATTCAATAGTTAATACAACCAGCGCCCGGCTTTGGCCGACTCGACCAGCATTCTGATGGTGAGCGGTTTTAGGGGCTGTTCGGGCACCTTTGAACCGAAAAACTCTGGGGAAAAATAATGGGTGAATTCCATGCCGGCCGGATCGACATGCCATATGGACAGGTAGGTGTTGATCGCATCGTCACCGTCATCCCAACCAATCTTGAGATCTTCCCGCAAGCGTGTGTCCAGGGTTACCGGCACTTTCGGGCCCCAGAAGACATACTTCCGCGGGCTGAAATTTTCATAGTAATAATCAATGATCTCTTGCTCTATTTGCGCGGGCGTCTTCATCATCAAAAATAGGTCCACTGAATTCTGTCTGCCGGACGGGCAATGAGGTTGAAACGGTCTTTTACATCGCGGCCGATCGCGTAAATGGTCCAGGCCGACAGGGCATACCCCAGCCAGGGAACATTGCGGCCGATAAATTTGCCCCAGTTATTCACGTAGCTGATGTGCAGGCGCTGTGGGGTTTCACCCACCAATGTCGGTAAACGGATACCTTTCGGCAAGGGCTTGTCCAGGTATTTCCGTGACAGTCGCGAGGCGATTGACGTGCCTGGTGTGGCGGTCCCCGGCTTTTGGCGCGTGGGAAGCCAGGGTTGTCCTGATGCGATCAGGACGGCATCGGCAACGCTGATCCCCAGATGTTCACGGAGCGCATCGACGGTGATAAGCCACCACAGCTGCTGAGGCGTCAACTGGGTATATCCCTTGTAGAAATACGTACCGTTTAATTCTTCAACCGTATCCATAGGTTATCCTTTACCGTAGGGGATGTCAGGTTGGCGCGTTGCTGTGCTCGCCTGGCTCCAGTGTTACCGTTTGATATGTCGGCTTGCTGTCTGCAAGGCGGGCCTGCAGTCCATACTCTGCCATGACCTGAATGAACGTATCGACATCGCCGACAATGCGAAAAGAGACTGGCTGCAGGTGATGGCCATTCTGAGAGAAGGCGGCATTGAGCGCCGTTTTTTCGACGTAAAAACCGTTGTGCTGGGACGGCGTGGGTGTGGTTTCCGACCGCCACTCGCGGGCATCCATCACATAGTTGTCCCAGCCCCGATCTTTCAGGGTTTCAGTCGCGTAAGTGAGCCGGAACAAATCGGACTGCGCGGCAAGATTGCCGCTGCAGGAGCGCCACAGGTATTCCAGATGCTGGCGCAGTTTACCGGCCGGCCCGTGTTTGCGGCCGCGTTCGAGCAGCCAGGCGATATCCTCGGCGACGCTTCTGGGAAATCGTTTCTGTTTTTGGGCGGTGGCCAGCCAGCGGATCAGGAACAGATTTTCGGCGTAGGGTGTGCCAACGATGCCGTCCTGGCGGGCCAGCCCCAATGCTGCCAGAGCGCAGAACGCCAGGTGGCTGAGTGCGGCGGTGGTGTTATCCGTAGTAACGGATTTGGTTTTGTCTAACAACGTTGTCTGCCCTGCCCGTTTTGACGAATGGTTAAAGGGACTCTGCAATCCATCACCATTCAGTGTAACTGGCAATCCGGACAGTGACCAGCAACGCATTGCATAAAATGTAATACATGTGTATTTCTTTTGTGTTCATTATCCTGGCAACAAGTGATATAACACCGTAGCAGATATATTAGATTGCAATAACGTACGAGGTCTCTATAATATGGTTAAGGATGCAGCAGACTGGTTAACCCAGACATCCCGCTACCAACGCAAGTTGGTCAGGCCAAGTCCGGTAAAGGCGCTTCTGAATACCAGAGTTCTCTCTGGCGAAACCCACCTTAAGGTGGGTTTTGTTATTTCAGGGGTGTGGTAACGGCTTTCCGGGAGCCTGTACATAAATTTGTGTAATTGCCTGATTTTGATATGTTCAATTCAACATCAAAAGCAGGTTACTTTATGGACGAAAAACAGTTGCAGGCTCTGGCTAACGAACTGGCCAAAAATCTCAAAACCCCTGAAGATCTCAGCCAGTTCGATCGCCTGCTGAAGAAAATCAGCGTTGAGGCGGCTCTCAACGCCGAAATGTCCCACCATCTGGGCTACGATAAAAATCAGTCTAAACCGGGCGCCAACTCCCGCAACGGCTATTCCACAAAGACCGTTACCATCGGCGATGGCCCTCTGGAACTGCGCACTCCGCGCGATCGTGATGGCTCTTTCGAACCACAACTGGTGAAGAAAAACCATACCCGGATCACCGGGATGGATAACCAGATTTTGTCGTTATATGCCAAAGGGATGACCACCCGCGAGATAGCGGCTGCGTTCAAAGAACTGTATGACGCAGAAGTCTCACCGGCGCTGGTCTCGAAGGTCACCGACTCCGTGATGGAACAGGTTACCGAATGGCAGAATCGCCCACTGGATGCAGTCTATCCCATTGTTTATCTTGACTGTATCGTCCTGAAGGTCCGGCATGACAGTCGCGTCATCAATAAATCCGTGTTCCTGGCGCTGGGTATCAATATCGAAGGCCAGAAAGAACTGCTGGGTATGTGGCTGGCCGAAAACGAGGGCGCGAAGTTCTGGCTCAATGTACTGACAGAACTCAAAAATCGCGGCCTGAACGATATCCTCATTGCCTGTGTCGACGGTCTGAAAGGCTTCCCGGACGCCATCAACACGGTGTATCCGGAAGCCCGCATCCAGCTGTGCATCGTGCATATGGTACGCAACAGCCTGCGGTTCGTCTCCTGGAAGGACTACAAAGCCGTCACCCGCGATCTGAAATCCATCTATCAGGCCCCCACTGAAGAAGCAGGCCAGCATGCGCTGGAAGCGTTCGCCAGCGCCTGGGACAGCCGCTACCCGCAGATAAGCCGGAGCTGGCAGGCAAACTGGACCAACCTGGCGACGTTCTTCGCTTACCCGGCAGACATCCATAAGGTGATCTACACAACGAATGCCATCGAGTCACTGAACAGCGTGATCCGGCATGCCATCAAAAAGCGTAAAGTGTTCCCGACTGACGACGCAGTGAAAAAGGTGGTGTGGCTGGCAATCCAGGCTGCGTCACAGAAATGGACGATGCCGCTGAGGGACTGGCGCATGGCAATGAGTCGCTTTATTATCGAGTTCGATGACCGTCTGGACGGTCACTTCTGAGAAAGGCATTTACACAGAATGGTGTACAGGCTCATAACAAAGAAACCCACCTTCCCTCCCCCAGGTTTTGCATCAACCGCATAGGCGCTGGTCACGTGTATCCGGAGTTTCTTCCGTTCCCGGAACGCTTTGAAGGGGACATGGTAATAGCAGCGCTCGCCCTCGTCATTCAATGCCTCGATCACCGCATAGCTGCCATAGCCGGCATGGATAATTCGCTGGCGATCCAACGACAGTATCATGTCTTTAAGGTAGCGTTGCGCCAGGCTGTAACGGTTTTTGCAGAACGGACGTGACTCTTTAGGCGAGTGATACATCAGCGCCCGCTTCTCCTCTTCGCTCTGTTCCGGGTAATCTTTGCAAAAGCAGTGAAACGAGTAGGAGACGATGAATTTATAGACCTTGTCCGCCTTACCCTCGCAGCGGTGCGTATAGACCACTTCGTGGGCGTCAAGAAAGGAAAGATCCCAGGTGTTCCCTTCCGCATCGGTGAAAGGACGCCATTTTTCCACCTCATCAATTTTCACGTCTTAAGCTCTCCCAACATGACTCTCCCTGATGATCCTGACACACGAAATAACGGATGGCCGTCATGCTAACACAGGTGGCACCGACGTTCTTGCTCGGGATAAAAGCCCGCTTATCATCGGCTTCAACACATGTAATGTAATACAATGTCACATCATTATGAATTACTAATGTAATACATTAATATTCTATTTTTGCATCAGCAGGTGCGTGTACTCGCGGTGATCCAGTGAGAACGTCACTCCCAGCTGCGGCGCCACGTCCAGTGCAAACACCTTCAGGTACACCTCCGTGCTTTCATAACGTTCATGGCCCATGTATGTCTGCACCACTTTCGGCGGTACATGGTTTAAGAACAGGTGCATCGCAAAGCTGTGTCGGAGCGTCTTGGGATTGATGGCAGGCAGCGCAAATTCAATCCCCTCCCCCCTGGCACGCTCGACGGCCAGCTGCAGCCACAGCCAGGCTGTTTTCCTGCTGACGTCAAACAAGGGGCGTCGCCGGCCGGGGCGGAATGTCGCCAGGAACCGGCGCAACTGATCGACGTAGCCGGCATCGAGCAGCGGCACTATCCGGGCTATCTTTTCATCTGCCGATGGCCGTCCCCTGCCCCGCTGGCGCTGTTTCAGCGTGCGCAGCCGAACACAGGGGCGAGGTCCCTCGAGCTGCAGATCTTCCGGCGTCAACGTCAGGGCTTCGGTTATGCGTGCGCCGGTGTTCCACAACGTGGCATACAACATGCGCTGCCGCTCGTCAGGGAGATAATGAAGCAACACCGCCACCTCGGGCGCCAGAAGGTATTTAGGGAGGTAAGGTTGCAGGAGCGCCATGCGCCGCAGCGCGAGTGCAGTCTCGTACTGTGTCACGGCAACCGGCCGATCGGTGCTGGTCATCAACATGGTTCCCCCCTCTGAATAATGTTTCCGTATGTCTTTTGTATTACATGTGTAATTCTGTTGAATTACATTATCCACCGGTGATCCCCGGCTGACTGGGTGATGGCCATCGGTGTGTTGGGCGCCATCATGTAGTCGGTGCCTGGCTGGTTGCCAATGATCGATTCCCCCTGGCGGAGTTGTAAAGTGAAATACAGATGTATTACATCGATGCGCTGTGAAAAATCTGCAGGGTAATGCCCTTGCCCGCTGAATATTTTTCGCGTAGCGCAATCTTGCCGATGCCGTCTATTTTGACAGCCCCGGAGAGCGGACGCCACGGGAATAAATCGCCGATGCACTGATACTGAGGTAACAAAATTCGAAATGAGCGGAAATTGTTACCTCTCTATTTTAGACGATGTGGGGCGAGCGGTAGACAAAAAACCTCCTGCTTTATCGATGCGTCAGGCGGGAACGGGGCTGGCGGCGATCGGCGGCCGCGGGCTCGCCGGCGAAACACTCTACCTGTTCGGTTACATGCGGGGAGAAAGTCAGAGGAAAATGACATTCAGGGGGGGCAGGCTAACGTTGTCGCGGCGCCGGCGGGCGGAAGTCCTAAAGTTTACGGCGCCGCTGTTCGGCATCGATGGCCTTGAGCTGGCGTTGCCTTTTTATCTGATCACACTCTGGTTCAGGTGGCTTCTGACCACCGCCAGGATCTGTTCGCACTCTATCTCTAACTCTGGGTTTTTATCGCGATACATTGCGTACTCCTGCACCGCTTCAAAAATACGGCAAACTATCAGGCTATCCGTTTGGCCAAGCGAACTCAGGTCTGAGCTTTCAGCCCTATGCTGTCTAGAATTTTCTCTACAGTGTTCACACTCCCAGCTCCTCTGTGTAATTCAAAATGATTACATATGTATTACTAAGGTAATTCATTTCATGATTGAATAGGACGCACCCAAGAACACCGATGGCCTGCAAAATGTAGTCCTTATGTAATATATAAGGACTACATTATCACTTCAGCGCGGGCTAAAACCCGTTTCGGCCAGCGACTTCTGCAGGAGGTTAACGGCATCCCTCATCTCATATGTCTCGTCTTCATCGACAGCACAAGCTTGAATTTCTGACCAGGTCAGGCGCTTGACGAACTGCGCCAATGCCAGTGCCTGGCTTTGGGTTAACTCGGTGGTGGCGGTTACGATAGCGCTCATCGTTCTCTCCCCTTAATGTAATTCAGAAAGATTGCTTGTGTAATTCATATGTATTACAGGTGCTCTTTGATCATCTCCAGCATTTTCTCCGGGCCAACTTCTTTGGCCAGGTACAGTGCGGCGCGTAACACCGTCGAGTCCGTGATGGTCTTGGTGGTCAGGTCTTGGATCTCATCGGCCAGCTCGCTGCACATGACTTTCTCTGCCGGCGTCATACGGATGGTCTTCGGGTTCTCGCTGGTCGTTCTGTTCCGGTTAACCTTTACGTTGGAAAGGCGGGTTTTAGTCTCGCCCTGGGCAGGTTCCGGTTTGACCATCGCGGGACGGGTGAGGGGGCCTTTAGCCATTTATGCAGCCTCTTTCGATAAGACGGTTTCGAGTTCACGCATCAGCGCGCGGTAATCGTTCAGGGCCAGTGAGCCCTTGTTATAAAAGTAGAGCGGTACGCAGGCTACCTGTGCCTGTGAGATGTTTTCATCGGCGCGGATGCGGGTTTTAAGGTAGTTATCCTTCGTCCGATCGTTGCTGGCCAGCTGATCGTGAAGATAGGTATTCATTTTCTTCTTGGCGCCATTGTACTCGTTGCGGAATACGCTGAACTGGGTAAAGCGGGTCTCCCTGATCTCGTCCAGGTAATCGAGAACCACATCCAGCCCCGTCAGGGCGAAGCTGCCGCCATCGACCGGGATGAGCACGTGATCGGCCATAAAGGCTGCATTGGTGGTCGACAGGTTCAGACCGGGTGAACAGTCGATCAGAATATAGTCGAACCTGTCCATCACGGGCTGCAGATGGCGAAACAGAATCTTTTCACGGTGATGACGTGTCAGGCAATTTTCCATAACGCGTTCAAACGACGGATCCGAAGGGATAATAAACAGGTTATCGATCGCCTCTTCGCCGCTTACGGCCGGAATGATGGCATCAAAAATATTGAAGCGCGGGTTGTTATACAGGTCGCAGATGGTATGGCCATATTGCGCATAGTATTTTTTGCCGTTGGCCATCACCTCGGTTGAGTTGGCTTGCTGATCCCCATCGATAAGCAACACGCGACGGCCTGCCTGAGCAAGAGTCATGGCGAGGTTAGTGATCGTGGAGGTTTTACCTGCACCGCCTTTGTTGTTCATGATGGCGATGATGCTGGCCACCGTGTTGTTCAGTGGCGTGAGGATGGACTGCACAGGAGCTTCTGTCATCGGAATCTTCCTCTCAATGAAATACTATTGTATTACGTTTTGGCGCGGATGTAATTTCGTTACCTGTGCAGATTATAGCAATACAAATGTAATACGCCAGTAATTATTATGAATTACTGGTGTATTCTTCTTTGCTTTGTACAAGGCATGTACAGGACGTAATGTCTCCTGGGCGGGCCCCGATGGGGACAGCTGTCGTGCTGCGCAGGGAGCAGGTCGGCCGTCTCCCCCCTGCGGGCTTCCATCCTCACGCAACCCCGCTTGCAGCCGGCGATGCCGGCGCCGCACCCACTGTCCTGCAGCCAGGCTGCAGGACGCTGTTGACGCCCCGCCGGCCGCTGTCGCGTCGTCGTGTCGGGTGGGTGCCCGTTCATTCTTCCGTGGTACGTCTGCCGCAGTGAGCCTTCCCGTCGCGGCTGATAACAGCACAGCGCTTCGCTTAGCGACAAGGGGTGAAATGCACTCCGCCAAAAACTTTTTCTCCCTGCGGTCAAAAAACTTTTCGTCTCCGCCCCTTGCCGACGCTCCCCGCCGCGCTGACTCAGCCTTTTCGCGACGGCGAATACTCACAGCGGCATCAATCAACCACCCGGAGGAATGCAACATGCATCCACAAAACGTCAACAGCGCGACAACGAAGCCTACAGCAGCATCTGCACAGACCAACAGTGCCCTGACCATACCGCAGGTGTATGACCTGTTTTGCTATGTGAAGGCGTTGTGCGGTCGTTCAACCGGCACCATTGAACCGCCGGTCGTACCGGCAGGTGCGGAAGAGGTGTTCGCGGACTTTGGGGATTTCGACACCATTTCGGTGTGGATCGTCGGGGGCTGGCCGGTGGCTGCCAGCGATCAGATGACGATGACCCACTGGCGCATGAATTCAGGGCAATAAAAAAGCGGCATCGCTGCCGCTTTCTCACCGCCAGCGCGGAAGCACCCACTTCTGACGCTGGCTCAACAGGCAATAACTATGAGGAGCTACACCATGTCTATGACTGAGTCTAAAGCACCAGCCAAGAGCAAGACAACCCGTCCGGCCAAAACCACCAAGAAAAACGCGCTTACGGAAAAAATCGAGGCGGCGCTGGCCAGGGCCGTGCGCAAAACCGCCAAGCTTGGCCAGCTGGTGCTGACTGACCTGAACGTGCGCAAGAAAAAGTCCTCGCAGACGTCGATCGAGGGGCTGGCCGCTTCCATCCGTTCAGCCGGTCTGCTGATGAATCTGGTCGTGTTCGAAATGAACGATGGCCGCTACGGCGTTGCCGCCGGTGAGCGGCGCACGCTGGCGCTGCGCTGGTTGATGTCACTTGAGAACGACGCCGACAAGACCACCCCGGACGGCATCGTGACCGACGATTACCCGGTTGAAGTGCTGGTCGTCAGCAAGGCGATGGCGCGTGTTGTGTCGATGATGGAGAACAGCCAGCGCGAGCAGATGCACCCGGCCGATCAAGTCACGGCGTTCCGCGACCTGTCGGCAGACGGGCAAACCCCGGCACAGATCGGCGATCTGCTGGGGTTCAGCACGCGCCACGTTCAGCGATGCCTGCGTCTGGCGAGGATGGCGCCGGTGCTGCTCGATGCGCTGGCCGACGACCAGATCACCCTCGACCAGCTGCAGGCGTTGTCGGCCACCGAAGATCATCAACGTCAGTGTGACGTGTGGGAAAACGCGCACGGCTGGGCGGCCGCGCCGCAGCACCTGCGCGAGGCGGTGCTGAAAGGTGAAGTCTCGGCCAAAGACAACAGCCAGCTGGCGTTCGTCGGGCGCGAGATCTACGAGGCGGCGGGCGGCACCTTCAAATTCGACCTGTTTACCGACGAAGGTTTTTTGACCGAACCGGCGATGCTGGAGCGTCTTACCCGTGAAAAATTGCACGCGCTGGCGCAGCAGGTGGCCGAGAACGAGGGCTGGAGCTGGGCGGAAGGGCGCATTTCGGCCATTAAAACGTGGGGGGAGGATGCGGAGATTTACCGCGAGCTGGCCGAACCTCAGCCGGAATTTACCGCTGACGAACAGGCCGAGATCGCCCGTCTGAAAGCGCGGTTCAGTGAGCTGGAAGCGGCATTCGAGGCGGCGGATGCCGATACCGATACCCACGCGCTGAACGTCGAAAGCGACGCTGTCGAAGCCGATATTGCGCGGTTGACCGCACAGGCGATCATCCGTTCATGGCCGCAGGCGATGCGCAGCAGCAGCGGAGTGGTGGCGTCCCTGCGTAACGGGGAGGTGGTTTACCAGCGCGGGATCGTGCTGCGGGCGAGCGAAGCAACCGACAAGTCCGGGGATGACAACGGCGAGGGCGCAGCGACCACTGAAACGACGGCACCGAAAACCAAGGAGAAAGGGCTGTCGGCGGCGCTGATCACCAGCCTGTCGGCGGAACGCACACTGGCGGTGATGGGGGCGCTGGTCGAGAACCCGACCGTGGCGCTGGCGCTGCACACCCACACGCTGGTCGTGAAAGTGTTCGGTTCGCGCTACGCCGGATCGCTGCTCCAAACCAGCCTGACCCCAAAACGGGCGGAGCTGCTGACCAAAGCCCCGACGGCGGAAGGGAGCCGCGCCGATCGCCAGCTGGGTGAGCTGCACGCGCAGTGGGAGGCGAAATTGCCGCCGGAGTGGAATACCGATTTCACATGGTTGCTGACGTGGGAACAGGTCGAGGTCGTGGCGCTGCTGGCGTACTGCGTCGGCCTGTCGCTCGATGCCGTGCAGCTGTGGCCTGCGAAGGATGGCAAAGTCGGCGATGCCCTGACGCCGCTCGAGCACGCGCTGGATTTCACGCTGCGCGACTGGTGGCAACCGACCAAGGCCAATTACTTCGGGCGCATCAGCAAGGAGCTAATGAGCGATGCACTACTTGATGCCGGGAAGGTGGCGCAGGCGGCCTCGGTGCTCAAGATGAAGAAGGGCGACGCCGCGCAGCTGGCCGAGGATGAACTGACCGCCAGCGGCTGGGTGCCGGAGTGCCTGCTGCCGGTGGCAGATGACACCACCTCTTTACAGGACGCTGACAACAGCGCCGCCGCGTAACCGACAGGGAGCTGCCGCCCAGCGGGGCGGCAGAAAACAGCGATGAAAAAAGCATTCAATCTGGAAACACTGACGGCGATGAGCGCCGACGAACTGGAGCAGTACCGCGAGCGGGGCAGGGAGTACCGGGTGATGCTCAACTGCGCGGTGCTGGGTCAGCTGGCGCTGCCGGAAGGCTGGCATGTGGTGGCAGAAGAGGGCTGCGAGTTCTGCGGGCGCGTGCCGGTGGTGTGCCGGATAAGCCCGGCAGGGGATGAGGCGACGGCGCTCTATTTGTGCAGCGCGGGGGCGGAGGTGCCGAACTGGTCAATGACGCTACCGTTTGACGGCGGTCAGTCGCTGGCGTGGCTGTACCTGGATGAGCATTACACCCCGGGCACGGTCAACCGGGTGTTGCATACTGTGGCAGGCTATTACCGGCTGGGGTTCTGGCGGCCGGAAAAGCTGGCGGTCGCGCTGCGGATGGGAGGGCATTGCCTGTGATCCCCCATCATCTCGCTCTGGTGCCGTGGCATCCGTACCGGCAGGCCGTCAGGCAAGCCATCGCACAGGTCGAAGCCCGCCGTGAAGCTGGCAGGCGGCTATCCGCCTACCCGTATGCCACGGCGTTTTTCCGCCAGTTAACCGGGCGGCCTACCCTTTCAGCCAAGGACATCCGCATGATAGACGTGACCTACCGGCCCGGCGATCGTCGCCGCGCCACGCGCAAGGAAGACTATATTGACGCGCTCGACATCCTGATTGCCAGCCGGGGGGAGCACTGTTATTCCCCGTTGCCGGGCGACACTCGAGATACGCTGTTCCCGGAAGTGAACCGCCGCCGCCGTCAGCGCTTCGAACACCGGCTGACGATGAAACACACCCGTCAGGCGCGCATCGATGCCAAACTCCGGCGGCACAAGCGGCGACGTTACCAAGTGCGGCTGGCGCAGGCGGAAATCGAGCTGGCGTTCATCACGCCGGGCGAGCTTGACCGCTGGGTGCGGCGGGCGCAGCAACAGGGACTTGTCGAGGATGACCTGAGCGGGCTGGTGTTGGCATGGACGGCGCGGTTTCCGTGCCTTGCCGAACTGGATCGTTATCTTTGGGCTGACATGCCGTTCTGGGAGGCGCGTTTTCAGGTCAGTCTGATCAGCGCTGAGTTATCCGCTGAAGCGCATAGCGATAACGCGGCTCGGCTGCCGAATCGCCTGGTAGGCCGCTAACCCCCGGACAACAGGCTGCAGTGGCTACGCCACTGCGGCTTGTTGCTCTCTAATCCCTGTGCCAGGCCTGTCTCTGCTTTCAGCAGGGGAGACAGTTTCTGTTGATAGAGCCGTGGTGACGGTCGGGCATGGATGTGCCGCTTCTGAACGACTTGCCTGGCGAAACGATGCGGCGCCGGGCGTCCGGGCGCGCTGTCGTGCTGCGCATGGCGCAGTTGCTTTCGTGGCTGGTCATCGGGCTGGATCAGGGCATGGGGGATTTTCTCGGCTCGCTGTTTATGGAGCTCGAGCTGGGCAGCGGCAACATCGGCCAGTTTTTCACGCCGTTCGATCTCTCCGAGCTGATGGCGGGACTGGTGGCCGGTGATCGGCTGGCGGCGTTGGACAATGAGCCGTATATCACGCTGTCGGAACCGACCTGCGGCGCGGGCGGGATGGTGATCGCGTTTGCCAAAGTGATGCTGGCGCGGGGCTATAACCCGCAAACGCAGCTGCGCGCCGACTGCGTGGACATCGATCCGGTAGCGGCGCGGATGTGTTACATCCAGCTGTCGCTGTTGGGTATCCCGGCGCGCGTGGTGATCGGCAACAGCCTGACACTGAGGTATCAGCGCGAGATGTATACGCCGTTTTGGTATCGCATGACCTCCACGCGCTGGCCGATGTATCGCTAACAACCGAGGCGGGCAGGGCAATCCTGCCCGATAACGCATGACAGAAAACGATTTGCGGCCATTACCGGGCGAATTTACCGATTGGGGCGGGAAAACTGGGCGCTTGATGACGACGCCGTGTGCTACCTGGAAACGGAGGAGGGCACGCCGCCCTTTTCCGGTGGCGGTGACTCCGGTCAGCACCGCGCGGTAAAAGACGAACAGAACGAAAGGCCGGAGCCTGCGGCACCGGCCATTCTCTCTTTTCTTGTTCGCTGTCAAAAAGACCTGGTGGCGATTTCCCTACTTCTCCCTTGCCGGCTGCCGATATTTCTGCGGTGAATCGGTGATGCCTGGGCGTGCCCTTCGGGCCCGGCTGTCGTGCTGCGCAGGGAGCCGGCACGCCGTCTCCCCCCTGGCGGGCTTCCATCCGTCACGCGATGGGCACGCTTGCAGCCGGCGGTGCCGGCGCCGCTTTTCACTGTTTCTCGCCGTGGCGAGGAACGCTAAGGTCGCCCCGGCTTGTCGCCGTGTCGGCCGTGTTCCTCCTCGCTGCGTTTCCGGTGCGCCATCGGACGGTCGTTCCCCGGCGGAGGGCTGTTCGTAGCACCGTCGCGTCGCCCCGCAAGGGGTTAAATGCACTTCACCGAAAACTTTTTCCAGGTAAAAACTTTTCGTCTCGCCCCTTGCGTGTCTCCTTACGCCGTTGCTCCGTCGCCCTTTGCCGCCAGGGAACTCACCGAACGATGGAATAACCACCAGAGAGGAGCAAGAGCAGGATGAACACGCAAAACGTCAACACCGCCACCAGAGAATCTTCCAAACGATGGGCGGAAAAATACCCCGACGCGGAAAGCATCATGATCTGTCAACTGGCATTTATGGAGGAATTGCACGGCGTTTATTTGTCTTCTGACGAACTGGCGCAATCGCTGTATGAAATTTTTAACACGATGACGGATCGGGTGGTGTTTAACGGCGTCGATAACTCGCCGTCCGATAAACCGAAAATTGCGTATGCCGTCGCGCAACATTGGATTCAGGCGCAGCGTCTGGCCGGTGCCTATTTTGGCGAGACCGGCGTCGTTGCCTGGGAGCATGCGCGTTATCGGCTGCACCTTCAGCTGGCTATCAATCACTCATACCGTTAATTCATCGCCGGTCTAAAAACCACTTGCCCGGCATTACTCAAAGAGAAAGGAGAATATCATGCGTCTGACTTCCCGTTTTGGCCGTTATAACGCCATTCGTAAAGACCGCCCGTTAACCAACGACGAATTAATGCACGTGGTGCCGAGCGTGTTTTCAGAAGATAAACACGATTCGCGCAGTGACCGCTATACCTACATCCCCACCATTACGCTGCTGGATAAATTACGCGAGGAAGGTTTTCAGCCGTTTTATGCCTGCCAGACGCGCGTTCGTGATGAAAACAAACGCGGCCATACCAAACACATGCTGCGGCTGCGCCGGGAAAATATGATTGTCTCCGGCAATAAGGAAGTCCCCGAAATCGTATTATTGAACAGCCACGACGGGAGCAGCAGTTACCAAATGATCCCCGGCATGTTCCGCTATGTCTGCGCCAACGGAATGGTATTTGGTCAATCGTTCGGTGATGTTCGTGTACCACATAAAGGCGACGTAGTCGGGCAGGTGATTGAGGGCGCGTATGAAGTGCTCGGCATATTTGACCGCGTCGATAATGACCTCGATACCATGAAATGCATTTCACTGACCGAGCGCGATCAGGAATTATTTGCGCGGGCGGCGTTAAGTTATCGCTACGAGTATGAAGATAAATCCCCGATCACGCCGTCGCAAGTTTTGCGTCCGCGTCGACGTGAAGATTACGGCAATGATTTATGGACGACATTCCAGCGCGTGCAGGAAAACATGATTAAAGGCGGATTACCCGGTAAAAGCGTGACCGGGAAAAATACCCGGACTCGAGCGGTCAACGGTATCTATGGCGATATTAAATTGAACCGTGCGTTATGGCTGATTGCGGATGAATTCAAAAGCCGAATGAAGTAACAGGGTGCCCCGGTAATGACGCCCATCAATACCGGGGCCGAACACTGCTACAGAACGAACAGTTAATACTACGCGGACAGTATGAAATAACGGGGTGAAAGATGCAAACGGAAAATTTACGGGTATGCAGTACGGCACATTTTACATCGGAAGATAACGAGCTGTTAGCGACAATGGCAGGGCAGGCGGCTTTTCGTTCCTGGGTGGTTAACATCCAGTACGGTTATATTCTGGTGCTGACGGATTATCGCTGGCGGCTGCGGGTATTAAAGTCACAAGGAGCGTCAAAGGCGCTGAGGCGGTTTTTAATTTACCAGATAAAATATCATCGTATAGGCTACATCCATTTTGATTGTGATGCGTCCATTCTTCCCGGCCATGAGGTTTTTGAATGGTAGCGAGCTGATAAGAGCCGTCCCCATCGAGGGGGCAGCTCTTATTCTCCCCGCCCGCCCAGCGGGAAATACATTTCCCGCTCCCGCTGCCCCAAAGGGGCGCCCATACCACACACCTGACGAGAAACACGTCAGGTTTGTGGTATGGTAATATGCGGCAGCCCTTATACACATCCCCACAGGCAAAGTTATTTCACCTTGCCCCGGTGAAATAACCGCTCCCGTTCATAACCGGTCAGGGTAGGCCGGTTACTCACTGGCTTAATTGCGTGTGGATATGTGCATAAGGGCGGAGTCAGTTGATAGCTGGCGGTATTAGTTTTCCGCTTTTTATATCTTTATAAATTCGGTCAATCTTCATTGCGTAGTTATACCTGTTAGAGATGGTTTCCTGCCGATTTTTTACGCCGGCATTATACATGCCTACTGCTAACCAACTCAGTCCGTATTGATTAAAGTTACGTCTTAATACCAGGGCGCCAACATGTATGCAAAGACAGGGGTTATCTTTGAGTTGTTTTATCGATAGCCAGGGGTACTCTCGTTTGAAGCGATTGACAGTGTTGGTGTTGATTTGCATGACGCAATAATCTGAACTGATGATTTTTCCCGTCTTGTCTCTGTTGTGATTGACCGCCGAGTTATTGAAGCCTGATTCTCTAAATGCGATGGCACGGAGATAATCCGGATCTATACGATAGTAAGCACCCGCCCGATTGAAACAATCAGCGCGAACGTTACCACTAAAGAAAACCATAATTGCCAGCAATGCTGCCGCTATTCTACACATCATCGCAAGAGGCCCGTAAGGTATTAACTCAACGTTGGTTAATATTAACACAGGCGTATATGTAAAACTAGATTTTTCACACCACATGCAAAAAAAATATTTTTGGATAATTACTTTTTAAACAATGCTTTACTGTGTTCATTGTATGATTTCTATACGATTCGATTAGTAACGACATGGTTCCGTGCAAGTAACTCCTGAAACACTGTGAAGTAACATTTGAGTTATTGCATTTTAATCAATGGCATAGCGTAATTTAGTACCACGCAGTAACTTGGGAGTAACTGATAAATCTACGATATTGATACATTGATTACTTACAAGTTCCTGCGAAGTTACTTGCTAGTTACTAAGTGGTGTGCTATTGGTTACTTCAATCACACCGTTCATTGTATGAATCACAACTTTATTCGTTAAACTTTTGATAGGTAGACTATGGAAGAAATATCTAGAAGACCAAATCGAGTTAACCTTACAATACCTTATTCTTTCCTCGATGTGATAGACCGGCATGTCCAGGTTCGGCTCGATGATGGCGAGACGAGAGAGACAGCAAATAGGTCAGCTTTTGTAATGGAAATGTTTAAACTCGGATTAAGAGTTTATGAAAACAAAAAGGCTAAGGATGAAGGTCAACTATCACTTGATGACAAGTTGAAAATGATAGCGCGTAACGTTCTGATATCATCATATTTGAGTGAGGCTATTTATCATGTAAATAAAGAAACTGCAGATTTGAGTAAAGTTAATAAGTCTGAACATTACTTAGATCCAGAGTTTTTGAGTATGGTAACAGAACGAATCAATGGAAAGTTAGCTGAATTTTTTAAATAAACGACTAATATAGAGCTACGGTTAATTGTAGCTCTTTTAAGTTTTTTCAGATCTTTTTTAAGATTGAAATGAGATCGGCTTTTCTTACCGGCTTACATAACCTGCCATGACTATTGACTTCATCTATTTGATGATAAGCAGATATGATAAAAAACGGGGTCATCCAATTTGGCCCTTTACCCGATTTAATATTCTCAATTATTTCCAGTCCAGATAAATTAGGCATCTGTAAGTCTGTTATCACAAGGTCATATGGTACCCGCCGTAACTTCCTCAACGCTGTATTTGGATCGTTTTCTTTGGTAACTACTTGACCTAATGAGTAGAGCATATCAGAGATAGTATTAAGTGTTTCAATATCATCATCAATTACAAGAATGCTTAGATTCTTCAGCGTTATAGTTTCATCTTCATTTTCTCGAGGAATGGGCCGTTCTAGTGGTATCTGAACAGGTAGCTTGATATTAAAATGTGTGCCTTTACCATATTTACTATCAACTGAAATTTGCCCATTCATTACGTCTGTTAGACCCTTGACTATGGCAAGGCCCATTCCAACTCCTGGTATTTCATTTGATGTAGTGCGATAAAATGGTGTAAATATATACTTGATTTTATCTGCTTTTATTCCGATACCTTCATCATAAATATCCAATGATAATAAGTTTTCTCTTTCTAGCGAAAATATAATTTTTTTGTTCTTATTTTTTGCGTATTTGAAAGAGTTGCTTACTAAGTTGTCTATGATTTGTGCTATTTTGTCCTTATCGGAATATAGATAAAGATGGTTATCCCCATCTACTAATATCTTCTCATTGGATGAGAATCGTATGTTGTTGTCTTGAATTACATTACTTATCAAATCATAAAGATTGAATGTTGTGTTATTTATAGGAGTTTCGTTTGAATCTATTTTCGCGTAGTCACTCAGGTCTTTCATTTGCCTTTCAATCTTCTCGGAAGCTCGTAACAGACGAAGGATGTTATCATTTTTTGATTGGGTATGTTCTTGCATCATTAAATCTATTGTCCCTATTATAACTTGAAGGGAAGACCTCATTTCATGTCCTAGTTTTCCAAGGAACGCATTTTTATTAAGCAGGTCGATGCTTTTAGATTTTAGATTGTTCTTTATTTCCAGTGTTCTGAACAATGTGATGATAATGATTACAAGTAATATAACATGCGACATTATAAGTGTGTTTCTGATTTTATCTCTCAGTGCTGTATATTCAGAAATAGATACATTTTTTTGACTTACAAGAGCGTGATCTGCAGAGTTAAGTATTTTCCTGGATATGTATATCAGAGTGTCAACATCTCTTTCAATTTTATTTGAAGTGTTTTTTTTACTTTCTATCTCTCGATCTATATCAGTGAGTTTTGATGTAAACTCTAACATTAATGGTTTGAAGTCATTTTCATAATACAAATACTTTGTTGATTCAGACCCCTCATTTAACACATATACTCGAGAAAATAGTATATCAATTTTTTTTGCTATTTCGTCATGTTCATTTTTTACTAAAGCGTCTCGTAACTCTATAGTCGATGTGTATAACTTAACTACTGACCAGGAGTAATTCTCTTGGGTACCTACATAAGAAATATATGCAGCTTTAGTAAGAGAGTTATATGTTACCCATGTCAAAGTGACTGTGACTATATAAAGTATGACGCAGGTTATGAAAATTAGATTTTTTTTCATTCTTTTAATCCCCATGAAATCGATTTAACATGACGTACAAGTCTTGCAAAAACAAGCGGTGCATTTTGTAATTCATATGTTGAATCGATAGGGTATACTAAGAAAAAAGGTCCATCGTCTCTCATAGTCAACCTTATGCCATCTGCTTCATAGGCTACAATTGGATTGTAAGTGATAACGTCTGTATGGGGTATCATTGCGCAATAATCATCAAAAGCACACAGTTGAAGATCGTCAGAATGAAAATCAAGCAAAGAAAGAATGTCTGACAAGAAGTATCCTTTATAAGTTCTAGACTCCCGCCAGGGTGTGCTAGTTTCAATTGTATGAGTTGAAAGTTTTTGAAGTTCTTTGACATTTAATTCGTAAGTGTACATGAATACATTTTTTTCTAATGCAAATGCTGTTGATGGTATTGAGATCGATAAGATTGCAAACAGAAGAGCTACATTAAAAGTATTCATCAAATGCCTTTCTAATCTTTTGAATAATCATGGGATTGTCAGTTTGGTGGATGTAATCAATTTCATTATTGCCAATGTATATTGGTTCGCAGTTTGTGTAATACTTAGTCCTAAGCTCTGGTCTTATAGTTGTAAAAATTGATTGACAAGGTTTATCGAAGCCTGCAGCAATATGTAGGGCTGCGGAATCGACGGTTAGTAAGAAATCACAAAATGCTATTGATTTAATAAAGTCAGAGGTTGTTCTAACCAAGTCGCCAATATATTTATATCCAGGAGTGACAAGTTTTGAAAATCCCAGAACCTGCTTTTTATGTTTTTTTGATAAATGTTTAATAAGTTTTTCATGATGGTTATCTGGGATGCTTCTCACTGGAGTACTTGCATAAGGAGCGAATAGAACATAGTTACCATCAAAGTTAAAATTTGATTCAATGGCAATTTCTTTCAAAAAATGGTTTTTTTTGAACTCTGAGTTTTTTATAAACCCTAAACCCATTGACTCGAAGAAATAGTCGTGCATTTCAATTGAGTCAAAGAGTTTTCTGTATATTTGATTCCCCATATCAATTGTTATACCATCTTCAAGCCTTTCTAATGGTTGTGGCATATACTTGATAGATTTGAATATGTTATCACTTAATAATTTATATAGATCTTCCACCATAGCAGGTGCGCTCTTAGGCCTTATTATATGTATATCAAGTTCCTCGTTCATTTTCTTCATAGCATGCAAGCAGGATATACCTACTATTGAATCGCCAAGCGTAACGCCCATACCATTGATTATTTTAATATTTTTGATTTTTTTGATATCAATCTCGAATTTACTTAAAGCATAGTTAAATATGCGAGGATCTTTTAATAGGCTTATCCCCATTGGTTTTGTCTGGTCTTTATCCAGATCATAAGAACTACAAATATAACCGTTATCACAGATAAGACTTCCGGGAAAATTGTTATAGTTTTTCATTTTTTTGCCCCAAAGTATCTGTTAATAACAGAATTTATAACATCAAGTCTGATTGGTTTCTCATATGGACCTACTACATCATACTTCGAGATGGCATAACTTATGTCTGAGTCAATTTTTCTGCCTGACTGCCCGGTAAGTATAATTATCAACGAGTCACTATTAAGCCTGTTTCTAATATCTTCTACTACTTCAAGGGCGCTGTTATTACCTATCAGCCAGTCCAGTATATATACATCGTACACATCAAAGGCATTTGCCTTAAGCATGGAGCTAATACTATTAAATTCTTCGGTTCTAATGTCCTGCATATTTAGTAAAAGTGATTGCGATATGGTTTTTGTTATATCTTTGTCATCGTCCAATATAGCTACTTTTTTTCTCGTTGCTCTATTTTTAGGTTTTATTGATATTAATCTCACTTCTCTGGTGTCGTCAATTCTTGTGTTATAGATGTCCAGGTCACAGGTTCTTACGATGGTCCATTTTTCATTTATTTTTATTGCAGCAAGTGCTGAATCGTTATCAGCATGTTTATTCCCCAATATCAGATTGCAACTTAATTTTTCACTATTAAACTCTATTGATGAAGTAACTAACTCTTGGTCTTCTCCTTCTACAATAGCAAAAAAGTCACTAAGACTGACTTCTAGCTTTTGACAAATTGTCGAGATTTGAACAACATCCCAAGGTGAAATATCCTTTAATTTTCTAAGAGCTTGAGGTTGAGATATGTTTAGGCTGCTCTTTATATATTCGACCTGCTTGTGCTTAATTATTCCATTTTTTGACATCAAAGCTCTAAGCGCTTCCCCAATTTTAAATGTAGAGTTCATCTTTATTATTCTCCTTCGTTTTGTTTCTTGAAGTGTAAGTTAAACCTCCTAAAAGATCTATAAAACAGATAGTTAACAGATATTCTAATCATTATAAGCCTGTTGTCTCTGATTAAGATGCACAAGGTGATGCTTATGTGTAAAATGTAGTCTTTACATGTATTTTTTTGGGTGCTATAAAATCCTTGGTACAGTTCAGTCTCGGCCTCAACTCAATGGTCATATTGAAATGAATAAATCAGAATTAAATCATGATTTTAGAGAGGTTACCCTCACTATAAAAATCACTTCGAGGGTAAATGCGCTCCTTTCTCGTTCGGCTGAGCGCTCAGGGCGCACCAAGCGTCAGGAAGCCTTGTTGAGACTTGAAGACCACCTCAATGAGTTTGTTGATATTGCTGCCACCGGGAAAAGATTTAGCAGGTGACTATTTTAGTTGTAAATAAAAGGAGGTCCATTACCCAGAGTCTTTAATCAGTTATACGCATATTCATTTTTTATTTCTTTAACCTTGAGGATTTTGCCATGCAAGGAAAAGTGGCTTTGTACCTGAAGAACCCGCTCTTTTTGGGTGCGGTAGCTATGACTGTACTCATGCTGGCGCTGATGTTAATGCCGGCAACTGAAGCTTATGCCAAGGATTATTTTGCCAAGGCTAAAGGAGATGTGAAAGCGACATTCGGCGCCGGGAGTGCGGTTGTTTACGTTATTTATTTCGTCGAAATGCTGGCGGCGTTGTGGATGTTTATTAAATCGAAAAGCCCGGCGGTATTCATCGGTATCGTTGCCGTGCTGCTGTTCGTTAACGTCGTAACCGGCCTGTTTTAACGGGTGAACTATGGAACAGCGTAACCGGTATGTCTTTCCGGCTACGCTTTCCGAAGCAAAGCGTTGGTTTGGATTGCCCCGCGATGAATTTGTTCTCTATATACCGCTGTGCGCGCTGACCATCTTCGTCAATATGTGGATATTCGGGCCAACCGTCTTCGCCGCTTTTTTCGGAATGCGTGCCTTAAAGAAAGGGAAGGGCTCCAGCTATATGCTCAGCCTTGCCTATTGGTTCCTGCCTACCCGCTGGCTTCGACTGTTTGTTGATGTATTGCCAGAAAGCTACAAACGTCACTGGATACCCTGAGGTCACTCCATGGAATATAACCTGAAGTCCCGCCGTGACCGCAATCTGGCGCTGGCGTTGGTGATTATGCTTATTATCGCCGCTATCAGCGGACTGCTGGCGCATCGGCTTTATTCCGATAACCGTGCCCTCACCAATGCGCTGCTCAACAACCGCCAACTGATTATTTTACCCATGAACGCCAACACCGAATTCGGCTTCGTCGGCGAACGCGGTGATGCGCGCTACCTGCGGTTGATGGCGCTGAGCCTGGTCAATCTTCGCCTCAATATCTCGAGCTCAACTGCACAGGCCGCACACAAGCTGCTGATGGCATACGCCTGCGAGGGGCAGGAAAAGGTGATGGCACCCGCGCTCACCGCCGAACGCCGCAGCGTCTCCATCAACGAAGGAAGTTCGGTATTTTACCCGGCCAAAATCAGCGTCAATGCCGACAAGGGGATTGTCGATATTGGCGGCAATCTGCAGTTCACCTATGGCATCAATGAGGCCAGGCCGATAGAGAAGCATTACCGCATCCGACTCGATACGCGTAATGACGGTTTGTGTTTCAACGCCTTTGTGGAGGTGCCCAATGAACAGTAAATTCGCAGCGCTCATGGCGGTCTCATTAATCTGTGCAGGCGCACAGGCTCAGGAGATAGACATCAACCCCAACGCGCGCGTGAGCGTGGCCGTCAGCAACAGCGACCCCAATTACATCACCGTCAATGACGATCGCATAAAGGGAATACTGGCAACCAAGGGCGTCGTGACCGAACAGCGCGTTACCGACGCCGGCGGTCTGGTGTTTGCTACCGTCCATGACAAGCCCTTTACCCTGTATGTGACGACCGAGAGCGGCTTTACCTTCTCGCTGCACGCCACGCCCCGCCGTCAGGCCGGGTTATCGCTTATCGTCAACAACAAGGCTATTCGCGCAACCGCGGACGCCGCGACCTGGGAAGCGGAGCAGTCGGGGTACAGCGCGCTGATATCTCGCCTGGTCAGCGGCTTTGTCAATAACGACATGCCGCCGGGGTTTGTCTACACCAAAAACCGGCGTATTCCGCTTTCCCCCTCGGTGCTTCAGGCCTTTGCCGTTCGTGAGGTCTCTGCCTGGCGCGGCCACCGCTTGCGTATCGTCAGGCTGGATGTAAGCAACCGCAGTGATGCCCGTATCGAGCTCAATGAGCGATATTTCTGGAGCCCGGGCGTGATGGCGGTGTCGTTCTGGCCCCAGCTTGATGTGATATCTCCGGGCGTGACCGTTTCCGCAATCGTGCTCGTGCGAGAGGAGGAGGCTGCGCGTGAACATTAACCGCTGGGTAAAGGGGAAGCAGCAGAAGCTGTTCACTCTCATTATCGCCGGCATCGTGCTGCTGGTTGGCACGTTCTGGTATCTGAACAAGGCGGCCAGCCGTGACGTCGATCCGAATACCGAGGCTGACGCGCTGCCGGCCGAACCGAACCTGACCGGCCAGGTCAGCAATACCTTCGATGAGGCTCAGGGCGGGGTGCTGGTTGATGCCCAACTTCGCGAGCAGGCGGCCAACAAGGCTGTCGAGGACATGAAGGGCATTCTGGGGGATATCAAGGCCCGGCTCGATGAGGTTAACGGCGAAAATGCCGCACTCAAGGCACAGCTCGACAGCATGCAGGGCCAGATGTCGTCGCTCAGGGCGCAGGAAGGGCAGGGGGCACAACCGGCTTCCGGTGCCGCAGCTCAGCCGCCGCACTACCAGTTGCAGCCTGCGCCGGTAAAGCGTGGCCAGCTTGACAGCTTCACCTTCGATTACAGCAAGGTCGATGCGGCAAAAAAGCCCAGGCCCGATAGTTTCTATGTGCCGTCAGGCACCTTCTCCAACGCCATCATTCTCGAAGGTGCCGACGTCAATGCGTCCGTTTCCGGGGAAGAGCACCTCAAGCCTATGCAGTTCAAGCTGACCGGCATGGCGCACCTGCCCAACAACAAGCGCCTGGGCAAGCTCGACAACTGCTTTGTGACCGCCGGCGCTTTCGGTGATGTCTCCAGTGAACGTGCCGAGGTGCGCGTCAAATCGCTCTCCTGTGTGGTCGGTGACAAGCATATCGATATGGAAGTGAAGGGGCACGCGGTGTTCTACGGCAAGGCCGGCATCAAGGGGGTGCCCGTGATGCGCAACGGCAAAATCCTCGGCCTGGCCTTCGGGGCGGGCGCCCTGTCAGGTATTGGGCAGAGCGTATCGCAGGTGGGGCAGACCGTTGCCGGCGTGGGGGCAACCTCAACCATATCCGGCGGCGACGTGGCTCGCGCCGGTCTGGGGGGCGGCGCCAGTACGGCGGCCACCAAGCTGGCCGACTACTACATCCAGCGTGCCGAGCAGTACCACCCGATTATCCCGATTGGCGCCGCCAACCGCGTGGAAATCGTGTTTACCGAAGGTTTCAGGGCGTCGTTTATCGAAGACCAGGAAGCGAGTGAACAGGCGGCGCAAGCAGGCTCTGCACCCCACACCGCAGATACGACCACCGCCGCGCAGGGGAACAGCGACCTGCCGCCAGAGCTTATCGGCAAACTCGGTGACGCCGAGTCTCTGCAAATCAATGATTTTATTACGCCGACGGGGCCGCAAGGCGGCAAGCCGTCACAAGGAGGAAGTTGATGCGTTCATTTACCTATCTGGCACTCATTGGCGTTGTGGCTTTAGCGTCCTGGGTTGGCTACAACGCCGGCGTAACCGTAGCAGCAAATGACGCGGCCAAGTCTACGCAGCAAACGGAAACCCAGCTGAATGAGAGGGATTTTCACGTCGTGCCGGAGTCCAGCGAAATGATGCAGGCGGTGCAGACCGTTTCCGACTCAGAAACACGGTCGCTTTTGCAGGAGCAACTGGGCGTCATGCGTGAGCAGCTGGCAGAGACGAAGGTCATGCTGAGCAGGCTGCAGGTAATGTCCTTGGCCTGTGAAACAGTGAAAACAGCCGAAGGTGAAAGCCATGAGTCCCACCATGATGGTCAGTGAGCAGCGTAACAGGCTGAACCAAATCGGACGGCTTGGCCGGCAATATGCGCGCTTCGTAAAGTTCAATAAAAGGTCGCTCATCGTCGCCACTTTGGCCGCGTTGGTCTACCTGACCTTTGTTTGTCTGAAGCTGATTGCGAGTGTGACGTCCCTCCAGGAGATGCAGCGCCTGACTGACTCCACCGTACTGATAAATGGCTGCCTGAGCCTTTTGTGCGCATTTGCCGTATGGGCGCTTCTGGCCCAGGGGGTGCAAGCCTATCTCTGGCGAAAAATTTTGGTCTTGCTGGCGAACTACGTTCCCCAAATGCCGGAGTGGCACCAGATGTTACTGGAGTACGATCAGGCAGGCGAACTGACGCCCCGCGAACTGTTGGTATGGGTGAGGGAAGAGGACTACCTGCTGCAGCGCGGTTTGGAACGTGTGTAATCAACTGGAGATATTCACATAGACAAGCGGATGGCGCAGTACAAGCGCTATTTCACTGGCCTCCGGGAACGGATGCCATCTACAGGAGCAAACCCCATGACGGCACAAGAAGAACTGAAACACCTGATGGAGCAACACACGCTCAACATGCGAGATGTTGCGAGGATTGTATGTCGTGAGACGTTAAAACCCGTCAGCATGAGGGCAGTGCGAGGCTGGCTGGCTTCGCCAGAGAAAGGATATTCCCGCCCCTGCCCCGACTCGGTTGTCGAGGCGGTCAAAGCCCATTTCCAGCGCGAGGTAGTCTGAAATGAATATTCTCGGTATCACAACCAGTCCCAAATCTCGCCAGCTGTTTGCGAGCGACTGGACGCATCATCGTGGCGCTCTGGCGCTGCGCATTATTGAGCAGGTATCGCTGGCGATATTGCTCGTATTCATGTCCATCCTTGCTTTGATGGGCGTATCGATGATCGCCCAGCCGGTACTCAATGGGGCTGGCGCGTTCTTTACCGATCACCAGTCCGCTTACGCGTTGGCACAACTGTTTCGCTATTACACATTGGCGGCGGTGTTTTTTGCCATCTATGTACTGGTGATGAATTTCTCCCGCGACTATTACCACGCCTCAGAGCTCGGCTATGCGAGCATTTTTGACTTCGATGCCGATTTCAGCCCTCGGGTGCGGCTGCGTTCGCTGCGGGCACGTCAGCAGGCGGTGGCGCAGGAGGGGCGGAACGATGCGTAAGGCTCTGGTGTTCCTTCCCTTGCTCCTGACCGGCTGCGCAGGCATGAACTCCGAGTTCGAGTTCGACAAGCCTGCGCGGGATACCGGCGTCTGGATGTCTCAGGCCGATGAAATGACCTCTGCCTCTGCGGGTAAGCTCGGCAACGTCGGTGGCAAGGGCCTCAACCTCGCCGGCTATCGGCTGGTTGATACCGGCAACATCCGTCTCGACGTGCAAACGGCACTTGCCGGCAGCGTCGTCGGGGCGGGCCGGCGTTATGGCACTGCCCTTGCCGCTCCCGCGCGGCCGGGGGATGCGGCCGCCAGGCCTGCACTGACCGGTGGTGTCGTCCATGCGGTATCGCAGGTGCCGGTCGGGCAGGTGAGTTGCAGCAGCCCGCGCTGCTATCCCGAACCCGCGTCGGCGTTTCGCCGGCCCGATGGCGTGGCCCGCATCTGGATAGCCCCCTACGTTTCTCCCGATGACAACGTCCATATGGGCGAGGTCGTTTATACCGTCACCAAGCCTGCCAACTGGCACGGCGTGTTGTGAGGTCTGATGCATGAAGTTCGACCTTTCCGGATTGAAGTTCAACCCGCTCAACATCATTGACGATGTCGCCAGCATTCTCGGTGACAAGGAGACCGTGCGCGAGACCCAGAAGATGCTGGACGATATGGATTACCCCCATATCCGCGACCTGCTGCCGTTCGCCGACTACATGAGTGAAGAGAAAATCTTCATCAACAAGGGCTCCATCGGGTTTGTACTCGAATCCCAGCCCCTCATCGGGGCCAATGAGCAGGTGGTCAACAGCCTGGAGGCGCTGTTGCAGGAGGCCATTCCGCGCGGCACGCCATTGCAGGTGCTGATGGTCAGCAGCGGGGCGCTGCAGGAGCAGATTGACTATGGCCTCAAGGACTTCGGCTGGAGCGGGTACCGCGCGGACGAGTGCAACGACATCAACCGGCGCTTCGCGCTGCATGGCGCCCGCCACGGTTTTCCCAACGGGCTCGGGCACCCGCTGACGCTGCGCGACTATCGGCTGTTTTTCACCTGGGCGCAGAAAGTTCGCCGGGTGACCGAGGCTGACATTATCCATGTCAAGGACGTGCGGCGAACCCTTACCAACGCTCTGGTGGCGGCCGATATCTACACGCAGCCGGCGTCGGCTGACGATGTTATCGGCGTGATGCGTGAACTCTGCAATCACGATGTGACGCGCCTTCCGAGCTATGAAAAAGCGTACGACCCGCAGTCCGACCTGACAGCGCAGATGGTCGATAACAGCACCTCGTGGCTGGTCAAGCCCGGGTATATCCGGATATCGGGCACGGATGAGCAGGCGCGGGATTTCTCCAGCCGCATGGTCAGCATGAATCTCGACCGCAACCCGCATGAGCACTATCTGTGGCAGAACGGCAATCTTCTCGCCGACCTGGCATCGCCAACCAGCAGTATCCAGTGTCCGTTCCTGTTCAGCATGGTACTGGTCACCGACGAGCAGGTGAAAAGCCAGGGGGAAGCCAGGAACCGCTTCCTGAGTCTCGACAGTCGCGTTAACACGCCGTATGCCAGGTATATCCCGGGCGTGGTGCGCCAACATCAGGAGTGGAAAGGTCTGAGGACCGAGCTGGACGCGGGGCGCACGGCGCTGACGCGCTACTTTTATGGGCTGACCTTCTTCTGCGACGATGATGACGACGTCATGTCCAGGCAGACAGAAAACACCAAGAAGGCCTTTGCCCGCCAGGGGGTGAAGATGGTGCGCGCCGACTACATGCAGGTGCGTAATCTGCTGGCGACGCTGCCGTTCACCATGGCCGACGACAAGCTGTGGCGCGACCTCAACCGCACCGGCGCCACGCAGCGCGCGGAGTGCTTCCACGCAGCCAATCTGATGCCGGTTATCGGCGACAACAAGCTGTCACCCGCCGGGATACTGCTGGCAAGCTACCGTAATCAGGTGGCGTTCCTCGACGTGTTCGACGAGAACCTGCCCAACGTCAATTACAACTGGTACCTCTCCGGTACTTCCGGTGCCGGTAAATCGGTGCTGGCCCAGGCGCTGGCGCGTCAGGTCAGCGACAGTGGCGGCTACGTCGCCATCACCGATATCGGTGACTCCTACAAGGCGTTCTGCAGCAGTATCGGTGGCGACTACATCAACGGTGAAAACCTGCGGTTCAACCCGTTCGCCAACGTCACCGACATCAAGCTGGCCGCCGAGCGCATACGCGACCAACTGTGCATTCTGGCCAGCCCCAGCGGCTTGCTGGATGAGGTGCACGAGTCCCTGATGATGGAGGCCATTACCGAACAATGGCCGGAATATCAGCAGGGCATGCGCATCGACCATGTGGTGGATTACCTCAAAAAGCGCCAGGGTGACGTGGCGCGGCAAAGCGGTCTGCAGATAGCCGGACGCATCGACGAAATGGTCACGCTGCTCAACAAGTACACGACAAAAGGGGTTTACGGCGAGTACTTCAACAGTGACCAGCCGACGCTCGGCCACGACCTGCGCTTTGTGGTTACCGAACTTGGCGACCTGCGAAGCCGCAGCGACCTTCTGTCGGCCGTGCTGTTCACGCTGATGATTTGGTCGGAGAACCTGATGTACTCAACGCCGCGCAACCTGCGCAAGATGAGCATCATCGATGAGGGCTGGAAGCTGCTGGGCGGGTCGAACGTAAAAATCCGCGAGTTCATTGAAGAGGGCTACCGAACGGCCCGCCGTCACAACGGCTCCTGCGGTACGGTGACCCAGTCCATCCGCGACAAAAACCTCAGTACCGCCTCGCTGGCCGCCTTTGATAACAGCTCTTACAAGTTCACCGGCAAACAGAATGCCACGGCCTTCGCCATGTTTGAAAAGGAAGAGCCGAACGCCTTCTCTGAGCACGAGTGGGCACTTATCAAGAAGTTTCCGGCCGCGGGCAAGGCCAAGTACAGCTCGTTCCTGGTCAGCATCGAAGAGTCCAGCAGCTTCCATCGCCTGCTGCTCGATCCGCTCAGCGACAAGCTGTTCTCGTCCAAGGGGGAAGACTTCACCTACCGCGAAAAGCGGCTGGCGGAAGGGGCGGATATCAAGGACATCCTGTTCGAGATGGTCGAGCGGGATGCGAACAAGCGGCGTGAGCTGCACGCACTACTGAAGATGTCGTTATGACAGCGGTGGCGCGAGTGCGTTGGGCGCTGCGCCGCCATCCGGCCTTTGTGCTGACTGCGTCGATGGTGGTCATCGGCCTGCTGGCGGCGCGGGATATGGGTACGGGCGAGTTCACCGCGGCCTTGCGCGCGCTGCTGGTCGCCGGACTTCTGGCGGCCGCAGGGCTTGCGCTGCGGTATCAATGGGCGGGCAAGGGGCAACAGGCAGTAAGCCTGCTGCGTCTGGCTCTGGGGCTGTGGGTAATAGCCGGCGTTGCCGGTCTGCTTTCGTAGGCAACGCTTTGACGGAGGGGATTATGCATCACACAAAATCGACGGTGGCAGAGCGATCAGCGCTGTCCGCGCGCTTTATCGCCACCGAGTGGTTTCGCGGCGTGGGGTATGCGCTGGTAACGCTGTTTGGCGCAGGGGTGCTTTATTTGGGTGGGGGGCTGGCCATCATGAGCGCCGAGGCGCTTCTCGGTGGTCGGGCATTCCAATCAGCAGACGCGCTGATGCAGGCCGTGTTTCCCGTCGCTATTGCGGCCGCGAGCGTGATGGGGATTGCCGCCATGGCGGCGAAAGCCCTTGATTACCCGAGACTGGCGTCCGTATTTGGCCGCGCTTGCCAATGGCTGTTCGTGTTGGGTGTCGGAACTGGGCTGGTATTTGCCATTCATTACCTTTTTTTCAGCACTCATCACTGCAATTGCCTTGGAGGTCGGTGATGAACGTTACCCCTCGCGAATTCTGGCTGACCGGGTTTGTCTCGGTGGTGTGCGCCGTGCTGGTGACGGCGGCACTCTGGCTGCTGCTGTTGCAGCCGCCCAAGCTGGTGACCTTCGACATGAAGGGCACAACCGACAGGTTTTTGCTGCAAAGCGCGCGTCTCAAACTCAGCGATGACGAGCGCACCGCGCTGCTGCAGCGCTATAACCAGAAGCTCAATCAGGTGCTGACGGCGCGGGCCAAAGCGCAGCATGAGGTGATTGTGGTCAGCGCCGCCGTGGTGGCCGGCCTGCCTGATGTGACGCCGCAGATACGCAAGGACCTCGCTGCCGCTATGCAAGGAGGACAGTAATGCGCCGCGTACTGGTTACCCTTTGCCTGGCGCTGCCTTCGCTGACTCAGGCGGCCAACCTCGGCACGGTGGGCGATATCTGGCCCATCCGGGAGCATGACCTTTTGAGCATTATTCGTGAGCGGCTCGGTGAGCATTTCGCCGGGAAAACGCAGGAACGTATCCAGCAGGAACTGCGTGACCGCGTCACGGATAGCGTGTTGAACCCCGCCCCCATCGAGGGGGTGCGGCGTGCCGAGGCCAGGGTGGTGCGGACGTTCGATCCGGCGTTCGTCGTGCAAAAAGACATTGCCGACGACAAGGGGAACGTGTTTGCCCGCAAGGGGCAGCGGGTGTCGCCGTTCGACGTGCTGCCGACCTTCAACCAGACGCTGGTGTTTATCGACGGGCGCGATGCCGCCCAGCTCACCTGGTTCAGGCAACGCCCACGGCCGGGTGTCATGGACAAGCTCATCCTGGTCGGCGGGAACATCAAGGACAGCAGCGACGCGCTGGACGTGCGCGTCTATTTTGACCAGGGCGCCGTGCTGGTCAACAAGTTCGGCATTCGCCGGGTGCCGGCCATCGTTGACCAGATGCCGGGGAAAAAACTGCTGCGCATCACCGAAGTGGCCGTGGCCGATGACGGTCAGGAAATTAAAAAAGGACCCAAATCATGAAGATCAAGACGACTGCACAGGCTGTCGTGGTCAGCGTCGCTGCAGCGCTGTTTACGCAGCTGCCGGCACATGCCTCGCCGGGCGCGGTGAGCTTCACCCCGGAACAACAGGCCGCGATTGGCCAAATTGCCGCCGACTACCTGCGCGAGCATCCTAATCTGCTGGTCGAGATGAGCGAGACGCTGCAGCAACGTGAACACGATGCCGAACAGCGGCAGGCGCTGGATGCAGCGCTGGCGCAGCAGAAGGTTTTGTTGGATGCGGAACAGGCGCCGACCGTGCGCCCTGACGGCGACGTCACCCTGATACAGTTTTTCGACTATCAGTGCATCTGGTGCTCGCGCATGGCGCCGGTGGTGGAAGCGGTGATGGACAAGGACGCTTCCTTGCGGGTGGCGTTCCGGGAGTATCCGATTTTTGGTGAGCGCTGGCCGCTTTCCCGCGACGCCGCTATCCGCGGGGTGAGCATCTGGCGGCAACAGGGAGCTGACGCCTATGCCCGCTATCACCATGCGCTATTCAAGACGGGACACGCCGAGGGACAGCTGACGCAGGCGGATATTCGGCAGGCTACGCAGCTGGCGGGTGCCGATGTGCAGAAGGTCGGCAGCACGGTCTCAGGCATCGGGGCGGAAATCGACCTGAAAGGCAATGCGGTACTGGCCGGCGATCTGGGTATCAACGGCACGCCGGCGTTTATCGTGATGCCAACGAAGGGTGCAAACGCCGACAACTCGTCGGTGATGTACGGCGCGGTGGACGCGCCCACGCTGCAGGCGGCCATTGCAAAAGCGCGCGGCAAGACCGCGGGCAAGGCGGACAAATGAAACGCCCTGGCATGGCCGGTGTTGCAGTGGCGCTTGCCCTGGCCCTGGGCAGCGGTGTTGTACAGGCGAAAGATCCGACCTGCGACGGCCGCTGGATGAACCCCATCACGGATATCTGCTGGAAGTGCCTGTTCCCGATGACCATCGGCAAGACCGAACTGTCCAAAGGTGACCTGCCGGATACCAGTAACCCCAGCTCGCCGATACAGCTTTGTCCGGCGCCGCCGCCGCTTTTTCAGCGACCCGGCATCGCCATCGGGTTCTGGGAGCCGTTCGCCATCAGTGACGTCACGCGCGCGCCCGGCTGCATGGTCAATATGGGCGGGTTTTCCATTCCCATCCCGAAAGTGGGTACCGGTACGGGAACCAAGTTGGGCGTGAATAATCCCGGCACCTTCTATCACGTTCACTGGTACAAGTACCCGCTCATCAGCTGGCTCAACATCATCACCTCCGTCGGCTGCATGCAAGGCGGTGAATACGACATCGCCTACATGTCGGAGCTTGATCCGATGTGGAAAGACGACTCGCTGGCGCTGTTTATCAGTCCGGAGGCGATCTTGTTCGCCAATCCGGTGGCGCAAATGGCCTGCGCAGCCGATGCTATCGCCGCCGAGGTGCGCAAGCCGCTGGATGCGCTGTTCTGGTGTGCCGGCGGCCACGGCTCGATGTATCCATTTTCCGGCAACCTGGTCAACGAGAGCAGCGGCCTCAACAGCGGCATTTTGCTGACCGAGCGCATGAATTTCAAACTGCACCGGCAGGGGATGATCTGGGACACCATCGGCGCCAACCGGGCGGTCTGCCACGAGTATCCGACCGTCATTATGCCCAAAAGCCGCTACCGCTATCAGATGGTCAACACGGTGCCCGACGCCAATGCGTGCCATCCGCTGGGGCGCAGCGTGATGCGCTGGCAGCTGGGCAAAGAGAAGCCAACCACCAAAAAGAACTACGGGTACCTGATATGGAAAAAACGAAATTGCGTCGTGCTCTGATGCCGGTGGCGTTGGTGCTTGCCCTGGGGGCGCAGGCAGAGGAACGCAGCCGTCCGCTTGACCAGACCCCTGACGAGGTCGCCTATTTCGTCTCGTTCTCCATCCCTGAGAAAAGCCTGGTTGCGCTGCTGCGCGGCGCACAGCGCGAGAAGGTGCCGGTTTACCTGCGCGGGCTGGTCAATGACGACATGAAAGCCACCGCGCAGGCGGTGTACCGGCTGGAGAACAAGTATGGCGTAGGCAGCGTCAATATCGACCCGCTGCGGTTCGCTCACTACGGCATTGCGAGCGTGCCGGCATTGGTCAGGCGCTGCGGCGAGAAGTTTGACGTGGTGTACGGCAATCTGGCCGTGCGCGACGGGCTGGAGCTTATCAATGCGCGCGGCGAGTGCGCCAAAACGCGCAGCACCCAACAACCACAATAAAAAGAGCAGGACCAATACCGGGGTTTTCAACACCAGGGAAACCCCACGACAGAGAACCGGCAGGGCGGCACGGAGGTGATATGACAATACGAAACGCGTTATCTCGCACACTGCTCGGCAGTCTGCTGGCGGCCTGTGCGGCCACCCCGGCCATTGCCGGCGGCAACGACATGAGAGAGGGAGAAGCTGCAGCCTCGGCTGCGCTCAGCGGTGCACAGCAGGGGGCCGGACAGGTGAAGCCGGAGCAGTATTTTGACCGTTACACCGATAACCCGCCGGAAAGCGGCTATTACCAGGGCGGAACGCAGACGGATACCGATATCGGCGCCAAAGGTCAACAGGCGCTGGCACAGACCGAGCTCGGCAAGGAGATGCGCAAGTCCTTTATCAACAACCCCGCCGACAAGATTGATTACGGCTCCGACATGATTAAACGCAGTGACGACATCCGCAAAGACGCAGACGTCATCGCCGCCGGCGTCGGGCCCCAATGTGTCAAGCAGGTGATCAACAAGGTCAGCTATACCTCGCATGCGTGTGAGAAGGCGCAGTCGGTGACCGCGCAATGCCACAACACGGCCAACATTGTCGGCAGCGTCACGGGCGGCAAGGAGACAAAATCATTTGAAGTCACCTTGTCGGATTTGCCTTACCAGATTTACGGGGACGCGGTGCACATCACCGTGACCCCCCCCATGAGCGGGCGGATTGTGCATGCATCCTACCGATATCCCAGGGTGGCCGGCAATCAGCGCACGGATATCAGCCTGCTGGGAACGGCATTGTATTACCACGGATGGACCGAGCAGGCCGGCGCCGACTTTTGGCCGGCGCAAACGGAACTCGTTGCCGGCCAGGCTTTTGAAGCCACGCATGGCGACATGCAGTATGTTCACGGCTCTGGCGGTGCGCGTATTCGCCACCAGTCTCCTATCCCGGCCACCCTCCACTTTGATCTCGAGGTCGACACGCGCGTGTTTACGACACGCGTCGAATGGACGCCCAGCTGCGGCGTAGACAAGGAAAATGCCGTCATGCTTCGGGAATATTGTTCCCAGGGCGCGGAAACCCGCACGGTCTGGGATAACGGCGTGGCGTATCCGGTCTATCAGGACTGCTGGCAGACCACGCAAGACTGGCAGCTCTATGAGAGTGATGACAACAGCTGCGGGCGCTGGGAGAGCGACAGGAACTGCACGGTCGGCACCCGCCGCTGCCTGCAGAAAGTCGGCGACTTTTGCGTACGCGAATCGCTGAGCTACCAGTGCCAGCACACCGTCAGCGGCGAAGGCTGGCTGTGCGGCGACAAATTCTATTGCGATGACGGCAGCTGCGCGGCCATCAAGGACGAGAAGAACAACGACTTCAAGGCGGCCGTGTCTCAGCTGGCTGCGCTGGCGGCGGCCGGCAAGGATGTGGCCGGGCTTGATCCGGAACGTATTCGCTTCTTTACCGGCAAGCCCATGTCGTGCCGCAAAACCGCCATCGGGTTCAGCAACTGCTGCAAGGGCGGCGGTTGGGGGCACGATGTCGGGCTGGCGCACTGCAACGATGAGGAAAAGGCCATCGGCAAGGCCAAGGAACGCAAGCTGGTTATCGATGTCGGGGAGTATTGCTCGAAAAAGGTATTGGGCGCCTGCCTGCAGAAAAAACACAGCTATTGCGTCTACGACAGCCTGCTGGCGCGCATCGTGCAGGAGCAGGGCCGCCAGGGCCAGCTGGGTATCGGTTTTGGCAGCGGCAAAAACCCGGACTGCCGCGGCATGGTGATGGGTGAGTTCGAACGGCTCAAGTTTGACCGCATTGATTTCAGCGATTTTTACGACGAGCTGCAGGGCAAGGTGAAGCTGCCCGACCAGGATGCGCTCTCTGCGCGTATCCGTGAGCAAATCAGTCGCAACATCCAGAAGGGGAGCCCGTGATGAAGCTGATGGAACGCACGTTGTGTCTGGCGTTGATGCTGCCTGCGCTTATGGCGGCGGCAGCGCAGGACGACGAGCCGGCGGGGTATGTCGATAAGCCCGTCAAGGGCTGGTACTGGTACGACAAGAAGAACAAACCGCCGAAGAACGCGCCGCCGGCGCCTGCACCAGCACCGCCGCCCGCATCACCCACCGAACGGCTGGCGCGTATCGAGAAAATACGCAAGGAGCTGCTTATCACGGCGGTGCTCGATCCGCAGCCGGAAAACATACGGCGCTACAAGGTGGTGCAGGATTTTCTGGTCAACAAGGCCAGCGCATTCAGCGCCACCTGGCAGAAGGTGCTGCTGGACTACCCGGAGCTGGACTACAACCTCAAGCACCCCTTCTACAACGGGGCGGCGCCTATCGAATACGCCAAAGAGCGCCAGGCGCAGGCGCGCGCTATCGACCAGGTCAACCAGCGCTACGGGGTGTTCTTGTTCTATCGCGGCCAGGAGCCGCTGGATAACAAGCTGGGCGGCGTGGTGAAGGAGTTTGCCGCGCAGTATGGGTTGCACCTGGTGCCGGTGAGTATCGATGGCCGCATCAGCGCGGATCTGCCGGACAGCCGGAGAGATACCGGTCAGGCCCAAAAAATGGGCATCAGGCACTTTCCGGCCATCTACCTGGTGGAGCCGGGGACGGGAACCTACAAGCCGCTGGCCTACGGTTTTATCACGCAGGATGACCTGGCACGGCGCGTGCTGAATGTCGTCACCGATTTCAAACCCCGGGACTGAACGAAAAAAAGGAGCATGACATGACAAAACGACATATTACCGCCGCAGAGGTTGAGCGAGATGCGCAGGGGTACTGGACGCACCCGGCGATGCGCGAGGTTGATCTGGAAACCGCCGCTGACTTCTCGGGCTGGTTGCGCGAGCAGGATCTGGAAGCGTGGGTCATGCTGATGCGCGATGAAGACCCCGTGCTGTTCCTGGCCGGCTTTGATGACGAGGATTGGGATGCATGCGGCTGGATGCCGCGACCGCCGGCCGGTGATGGCTGGTTCCTGGGCTCGCTGCACGATCACGACGATGGCCCCGTGTGTATCTGGCTGCGTCCGACGGCGTCCCGATGGCGTGATGGGATTGAGCGGGTTGATCTGTAATCCATAAATAGAGGAATACCAATGAGAAAACTCACATTTGTATTGATAACGCTGCTGTCAGTCATGGTGTACGCAGAAAAATACGGCGTGGCCGCCATCAAAGCAGTCTCGTCCGAGTCTACGTTGTTCGCGTATGGCATGGCGTCACAGGCTGTTTCCGCGGGGAGTCCGGCGTCTCAGCTTGTGCTGGTGCTGATTGCCGTCGCTTTGATTGCCGCGTTGCTGGTCGCGAGCCTGGTGACCGCTGCCGCCGTGTTTGCAGCCTATGACCTGATCGCCGCTCTGACGGCGGCGGCGATGGCAGGTGCACACGAGGTGTGGAAATTGGCCTTGCCGAAGCTGTCCGGGCGGGGAGGTGATAAGTGAACTGGACGACGTCCTTGTCTTCCTCTGGTGCCCTTATTGGTGCAGCTTTTTTTCTTTTCGTGCTTTTTATCTTTCTGTTGGCATTCATCAAGAAAGCAGACGGAAAAGGTGCCAAGACAGCGCCTGGCAAAGTGATATCTGCCCGGCTGCAGGCGCAGGGCGATGCCTGGCAGCGCAAGCCATTCATGACGGACAGTGAGCGACAGTTTCTCCGCGCGCTTGAGGTGCATGCTTTGCCGCCGGGTTTGCGGGTATGTCCGCAGGTTCGCCTCTGCGACATCGTCACCGTTTCGGCGCGGTACAAGCCCGGGAGCCGGGAGTATAACGCCCTGTTTCGTCAGATATCGCAGTGGCACTGTGACTTCGTGTTGGTGCGTCATGACGATTTTACCGTGCTGGCCGTTATCGAACTTGACGACCTTTCGCACCATCGTCCGGACCGGCGCCGGCGTGATGCCATCTTTGATGATGTTTTGAAGACGGCTGGCATTCCCTGTTGGCGCGTGTGTCGTCCGAACGAGTTTCTTGCCACTGCCCCAGCGTGGCTGCAGGAGCTGGGCGTATGACGACACGTAAACGCTGGAGCGTGCTGGCCGCAGTGCTGCTGGTCGTGGCGTCCGGCGCGCACGCCGGGCTGCGCGACGAACTGCAGGCGCTGGAGCAGGGAAAGCCGGATGCTTTGTCTCTCGGTGATGCCGGGCGCGTTTCGCCGGCAGCGGGCGCGCAGGGGAAAGACAAGACGGCTGTCGCGCCCAGGCGCGGACGGGTTGACTACCGGCTGCGCGACGGTCGCAGCATCAATATCGCGCAGTGGCAGGTGGTGCATTTCATTCGCTCGGACTGCCCGTACTGCCACCAGTTCAATCCGGTGCTCCGGGCGGTAAGCGCGCAGCTGAACCTGCCGGTGTTTGTCTACAGCTTCGACGGCAAGGGCGATGCCACTTTCCCCGACGTGTTGCCGGCCAATGACACCGTGATTAACGACTTCTTTGCCGAACTGCCAAAGGCCACGCCCACCGACTTTCTGGTCAACCGCGAAACGCTGGTTGCCATTCCGCTGTCGCAGGGCGCCATCAGCGACGAGGTGCTGAAGCAGCGTATTGACGAGAGCTTTGCCATGGCGCTGCGTATGGGGGTGCTGTGAGGGTATTCGGTGGTTTAAGAGCGAGAGAGGTATATGAGGAATTTGTATGACGCATGACGATTTGAATCTGCTTGCCGTGCGGTGGTTGAAACGTCCTGAAAGCGCCAATGGGCCGGGATGTCAGGTCGCGCTCACCGAAGTCGGTGGACTATATGGCGGGGAGCGCGCCGATGCGTTTGGATACCGTTGGGGATTTGGTGGCGGTTCCGTGGTGGTCGAGTCGAAAGTGAGTCGCTGTGACTTTCTTGCCGATCGAGCCAAACCGCATCGCAATGGAGGCCGCTGTGGAATGGGAACCTATCGCTACTACATTTGCCCAGAAGGACTTATCGACATTCAGGATTTGCCAGAGAAGTGGGGGCTTTTATGGGTCAACAAGCGGGGTCACATCAAACTGAAAGCAGGGCATCTTTGCGGTTGCCGAACCGCGGGGTTTCGGGGGCGCGAGCTAAAACCCTTTTGGCAGCATGATGCCGACTTGCGTTTCGAGCTGGACATGCTGGCCCATGCTCTGGTCAGGTTTGGCGATCCGGAGGAAACCAAAACACGGGTCAGGGAAGCAAACCGAGTGCACAATCGACTCGCCAATGATGTTAATCGACTGCGTGCACAGCTGAAGACGTACAGCAATGATCGTTACCTGTTGATGCTCTATCAACAACGGTTTGGTGAGTTGGATGCATGAACCTGATGAAGTTAATGAAACGGCGCTGCGGCATGACTTTACCACGTGATCACCAATTGTTTTTATGGGGAATTCCGATGACATTTCGGGAGCTTGTCAACCGGCCGTATCGCCAGATGGGCTATGCGGCCTTGCTGGTACTGGCGGCAATGGGGCTTCGGGGATGGTGCGCCGACATGGTGTGGCTGTCGCTGCACCTGCCGGGGCTGGAATGGCTGGCCGCCACCGCGCTGCCGGTGCTCCGCTGGGACGGGGTAATAAAGGTGCTTATCTGGGCGGGCATGGGGCTGGCGCTGTTGGCAACGTTGGTGTTTTACGTGCAGCTGCTGCTTGCAATTTTCCGCGGCGCGCGGCGGCTGCTTAACAAATTCGGGGCGGACGGGAGACGCAGAAATGAGAAAAAATAACCTCGGCGGTCTGCTGGCAGCAGGCGTCTTGCTTGCCTGCAGCGTGCTGCCCGCGCACGCCGGCATTCAGGGTGACCTCAACAAATTCTTTGACCAGATGGGCGACGGCGGCGCCAACGTGACGCAGGCGGCGGCCTGGCAGGGGCAGTCGGCAGGCTATCTGACCGGGGGCAACCTCTTCATGCGCATGCCGGTGCGTAACATCCAGCTGATTTCCGTGACGCTGCCCGACATCAAATCCGGCTGCGGCGGCATCGATGCCTATCTGGGGTCATTCTCTTTCATCAATACCGACCAGCTGAAGATGATGGGCAAGCAAATCCTCAGCAACGCCGTGGGGTACGCGTTCGACCTGGGGCTGGAAACCGTGTGCCCGCAGTGCAAGGCCATCAAGGACAACCTGCAGAACATGCTCACCTCCATCAACAACATGAACATCTCGACCTGCCAGGCTGCGCAGTCGATTGTCGGCGGCCTGTGGCCGAAAACCCAGGAAGCCTCGAAGAAAATCTGCCAGGACATCGGCGGCCAGCACGACATGTTCTCGGACTGGGCGGCCTCGCGGCAGGGCTGCGGCGTGGGTGACGAGACCGACAAGGTGTTCAGCAAGGCGACGCCGGAAGAGAAAAAACGCATTCCCCGCAGTCGCAACCTGACCTGGTCCACCTTCGAGAAAATCAATCAGTTCATCAGCGACGACCGGGAGCTGAAGGAACTCGTCATGTCGATGGTGGGCACGGTGATATACGACGAAAAGGGTAACCCCACGTTCCTGGCACCCAGGGGCGGCAGCGAGGCGCTGTTCAACACCCTGCTCAGCGGCGGCACCGCCAAAATCTACCGCTGCAACGACAACAGCGAGTGCCTCAAGCCCTCGGCCAGCGAGTTTACGCTATCGCCTGACAAGGGCATGACGTCGCGCGTGCGCAACATAATTCAGGAAGTGTTTCGTAAAAGCCGCAGTGACGCCAGCCTGACCAATGAAGAAAAGGCTCTGGTGGCCAGTACGCGCGTCAAGGTGCTGCGTTACACCATTGACTCGGCATCGCTGGGGCTGGATGCGACGGTGGTGACCTCGCTCTCGGAATATATCGCCGCCGATATGGTGATGACCTACATCAACGGCCTGCTGGATGTGGCCGAGACGGCGGCGTCGGGCACCCTCAATACCGAAGACGAAAACGCGCGGTTCCGCGAGAACCTGCTGTCGGTACGCAATCAGCTGGGCCAGCGCGTGCAGCGCATCCAGGTGCAGCAAAACGGCGTGATGGAGCTCGAGCAGAATCTCGCGTACATGCGCCAGCAGCTCTCCAGCAGCCTGACCGACAAGACCCTGAGCAACTACGAGTTTGGAGGCTGACGGATGGATATCTGGGTGACGGGTAACGGCAGCATCATCACCATGGGCCTTAACTTTGTGGCGACGATGGTCAATACCGCCGGCTGGCGCAGTATTCTGTGGCTGGCCGAGACGCTGGGCGTCCTGACCTGTCTGATTGCCTTTGTGCGCACGCATGATGCGAAAGTGATGTTTGGCTGGGGACTGACGTTCGTCATCGTCACCTCTGCCTTGCTCACGCCGCGTGCTACGGTGGTGGTCAACGACCTTAACCGGCCGCAGGAGATAGGGCGGGTCGACAACGTCCCGATGGGGCTGGCGGTGCCGATGTGGCTGATGACGACGGCCTCCATCACCCTGTCGACCGGGTTTGAGGATATCCTGCACCTGCCGGCAGAGCGGGCCTACTCGCAAACCGGCATGATGTTCGGCACGCGCCTGATGCAGGAATCGTTCGTCATCAGACTCAAGAATGAGGTGCTGGCGGAGAACTTCAACGAATACGTGAAGAACTGCATCATCCCCGATGTGCAGCTCAACCACAAATACACGGTCAGCCAGCTGATGCAGTCCAGGGACATCGATGCCCTGATATTCAAAAAGCCCAGCCCGCTGCGCGGCATCATGTTCAACACCGGCACGGACACGGTTTACAAATCGTGCATCGAGGTCACCCCTACCATCCGCAGTCAGATAGCGGCGGAAAGCGGACAAAACGGCGGCAGCTTCCTGCGACTGGTGCAACGCATGCTGCCGGGGCTGCGCAACAATACCACGGTACTGCCGCAGTACCTGGAAGGGTCATATAACTACTTCTTTGAGGCAGGCAAGTCGTCGAGCGACATCCTCAAGCAAAACGTGATGATTGCCGGCATCAAGCGCGGCCTTAACAGCTACAGTCGCTCGATGGGCGACATGGGGTCGCTGGTCGACATGAACTCGGAAATGTCGCTGATGAAACTCAAGCTCACCCATCACAGCGGCTACCAGATGGCCAGCCAGGTGATGCCGCTGCTGCATACGGTGTTCATGGTGATGTTCGTTTGCCTGTTCCCGCTGATGCTGCTGCTGATGTTTGTGCGCGAGATGGCCTGGCCGGTGGTGAAGAGCTACCTCGGCTGGTTCGCCAGCCTGATGATGTGGCCACTGATGTTCTCCATCCTGAACTTCATCGTCAACTTCACCAGTGCCTATATGCTCAAGGGCGCCGGCCCGACGCTGTCCAACGAGAACCAGGTGATGTCTGATGCCACCACCCTGGCGGGCGTTGCCGGCTGGCTGACGCTGACGGTGCCGTTCCTCTCGAACTACCTGTTCACCCGCATCGGGCAGGGGGTGGCCAGCGCCGGCTCGTATGTGGGCAACGCGCTGATGAGCGCCACGGCGGGCGATGCCGGGAACGTGGCGAGCGGCAACTACAGCATCAATAACCAGTCGGTCGACAACGTCAACGGCTTCAAGACCGACCTGAACCGCGTCTGGCGCAGCGGTCAGACCACCACGCAGCTGGGCAACGGCGCCACCGAAACCCGGACCGCAGATGGCCAGCATGTGTATCAGACCGGGGAGGCGATGTCGAAACTGCCGGTCGACATCAACTTCGACCACCATCGCGCCTCGGCCGCCCAAAAGCTGACGCGGGAGAGCGAGGTGCAGACCCAGACGGCGCTGGAGGGCTACAATCACTCGGTTAACGAGACCGGTGGCAAGCTGCGCCAGTTCCACGACCAGTTCGGCAACAGCGACAGCACCACGCTGGCCGCGCAGACCGGCATGTCGACCGTCGATGCGCAGCGCATGAACAAGGCGATGGCGGTGACGGAGGCCTACGCGAAGCGCAATCATATCTCCTTCGATCAGGCTTACACTGAGCTTGAAACCAAGGCGAGGTCAGGCAACCTTAATATGGGAGCCAAGGCAGCGCTTGTCGTTGATAGCGAAAAAGCAGCACTCGGAAAAGTAGCGTCATTAGCGCTTGGCGGGTCCGTCAGGGGAGATATTCATGGCGGTGTGGACTACAACGCCAGCTCTGGCAGTTCGGCCCAAACCTCGGAAGGTGGGCGCAACACCAGGGATGCGGGGCACGATATCTCCGCCAGTGATGCCAAGACCTTCAGTGATGGCCTGGACGTAATGCGCAACTACAGCGTCAACTACAACGGGCAGCACGTCGACAATAACGCTGCCGGCCTGATGGAGCAAATCTCTGCCGGCATCACAACCAGCGACAGCCACTACCAGCAGTTCACCGACAGCCAGACCCGCACGCACGAGTTCCAGCAGATGGCATCGAACACCGATACCCTCAGCGCGCAAGCGCGCAGCAACTATACGCAGGAGTTTGTGGGGTATGTGCACGGCAAGCTGTCTGATGATGAGGCACGCGAGGTGCTGACCAACACCAACAGCGAGGCGGTGCGCATGCGCCGGGAAGACCTGGCGGAGTCGTTCGTCGAGGACAAGCTGCGCGGACGACTGGACACGCACTATGACCAGGCGGCCGCTCACGTCGGCGACGGTATCCACGCGCCCGTCAACACGGCGAAAGCGCAGGGCGGCGCATACGGTGCGGCGATGGGGGATATTGATGGCAAGGTTGCCGATGCAAAAATCAAGAAGGACGTCAAACAGCGAGTCGATACCATGGGGAAAGACACTACCGCTCGCATGAAAGACAATGAAGACCTGGTGAATTACGATAAGGGCGATGTGGAAAAAGGCCTGAATAATAATAAAACAAACTTTAACCAACAGAATAAAGATTATACAATAAAGCATCAGGCGGCGGAATTACATCAGGCGAAGTTTACACTTTCTATTAGTGGGAAAGATGCGGCCTATATGGATAAGGCCAAAGAAATGCTGAATAAGTCGAGGGATGGTAACGATGAAACAAAGTGAAATTCGTGAAGAAGTTTCGATGATAGTTAAGGCGATTAGAGAAACTGATATTGAAGTGCCATCTGTTACACAAGGTCTAAAGCCTTCTTTAGTTTACGTGTGCGTTTTCTACATGATCTATGTGGTAAGCGTGATTCCTATATTTTTTTTTGGTAATAGCAATGAAATAGAAACCGCCTCGGCTTTCTTCTGTATCTCTATTCTTTTTAACCTTTTCTTTGCATTGGTGATCTATTCCATTTACATACAAGTTCTAAACATCCCTGAGGAAGTGAGAAGAAAGTCAAAATTATTTTTATTTGTTAAGGAGAAAGTATGTCACTACGCATGTTTTCACTTTGGATTGCTATTAACTTTCTCTGCATTATCTTTAGCAAGTGGCGTATCTGGTTTTTTGCCATTCGTGCAGGTTCCTCTATTCATAATTACCTTTTTGGTATTCCACATAGACTTATCGAGATTCAACCTCCCCAGCCTGGCAGGGCTGGTCGATGCAGCAAAGCACGAGTTCAAAAACAATGAGTTGCAAGAGTTTCTCAATGGTGTAAATAAGGAAAAAAAATGAAATCCACTCAAAAAATAATGATGGTAGCCCTGGTCAGCAGTACGCTGGCTCTCTCCGGCTGTGGCGCAATGAGTACCGCCATCAAAAAGCGCAACCTCGAGGTCAAGACCCAGATGAGCGAGACCATCTGGCTCGAACCGGCCGGCGAGCGGACCGTGTACCTGCAGATCAAGAACACCTCTGACAAGGACATGAGCGCGCTGCAGGCCAAAATCGCCGATGCCGTCAAGGCCAAGGGCTATGTGGTGGTCAGCAACCCCGCCTCCGCTTACTACTGGGTACAGGCGAACGTACTCAAGGCGGACAAGATGGATCTGCGCGAGGCCCAGGGCTTCCTCAGTCAGGGCTACGAAGGCGGCGTGGCCGGCGCGGCGCTCGGGGCGGGGATCACCGCTTACAACTCCAACTCCGCCGGTGCCACCCTGGGTGTCGGTCTGGCCGCCGGCCTGCTCGGTGCCGCCGCCGACGCCCTGGTTGAAGACACCAACTACACCATGGTCACCGATGTGCAAATCGCCGAGCGCACCACCGCCAGCGTGCGCACCGACAACGTCGCGGCGCTGCGTCAGGGCACGTCCGGCGCCAAGGTGCAGACCAGCACGCAGCAGGGTAATCAGCACAAGTATCAGACCCGGGTGGTGTCCAACGCCAACAAGGTCAACCTCAAGTTTGAGGAAGCCAAACCGGTGCTCGAAGACCAGTTGGCCAAATCCATTGCCAATATCCTTTAATACAAAGCGAATAATGTTCTGCTCTCAATGCTGACAGCAAAGATAGGCCTGCGCATATGCAAGCCAGTGCCATGCCGAAGGCAAGCAAATCACAGGTATGACAGTAAGGGCGAATAAGATGCTCTTTACGTAAAGAGCAAGTAAACATGCGTTCTTCTCTATCCGTGTACTGCTGAACGTCTGATTATTTTTTTCAATCAGCTTGAATGACAATGGGTATTAGGTATGACGACCGAAGAAAAAAGGAAATGTAAGACTCATGCGGATGTCCGAGACTATCCGCAACCCAAGGTGGATATGAAAACAATGCATGCCACTTTACAGAACTGTAATGCAAAGATATTTCTCAAGGAGACTAAAAGACTGTTGCCGTAAGTCTTGATTCAAATGCTGAGCAGATGATTTTTACCTCCGATGAAATCGGGGTTTTTCGCATGGTCATAAATATTTAAATGCACATGAGCGCAGAGGAATTATATGGAAAATGAATATTCGGTCTTCGCTAAGGATTACGTCCTGCCACATTATCAGGAAATCACTACGCGTGTGGAAGCACTTATCCCTGATTACGGTCTGCATATGGACAGCCAGATCCTTCATCGCAGAGGAAAAGAAATAAAGAAAATTTTTCCTACATTAGATGACTGGCCTGAAACCACGTTGGCAGAAGCTGAAATGCATCAGGATGAGGCGAAGAAAATTGACCAACGTATCGAGAAGCTTACGCTGCATCAATTTCTGATACTGCTTTTTAATCCTGAGTGCCGTGCTGATTGGGGGGCGTGGCAATGACGCATTGCCGGCTTGATTGGCGAGCGGTCTTTCCCCTGCTGCTCTGCCTGGCCTGCATGCGTGTGCAGGCTGCCGGTGTGATGACGGGATTTTCACCCGGCGGCACCGCGCAGCAGGTGGTGCTGGCCGCCATTGGCAGTGCGCAGGTGTCCATCGACATGGCTGCCTACAGCTTTACCAGTAAACCCATCGCCACCGCGCTGCTGACTGCCCAAAGGCGCGGCGTCAGGGTGCGGGTGGTGGCCGATGATAAAGCCAACAGCAAATACACGTCCGTGACCTTTTTGGCCAACCAGGGCGTGCCGGTACGCCTCAATGACCGCTACGCCGCGATGCACCACAAGTTTATGGTTATCGACGGTCGCTCGGTGCAGGCGGGGTCCTTTAACTACTCGGCGAGCGCGCATGTGCGTAATGCCGAAAACGCCCTCTTGCTGCAGGACATGCCATGGGTTGCCGCCGATTTTTCACGTGAGTTCGCCCGCCTGTGGGACGAGGGCGAGCCTGTTTTGCGGAGATACTGATGAGTCTTAACACCCGCGACTTTACCCAGGGCGGTCAGGTCCTCAAGTACATGATTGGCATGTTCCTGCAAATCATGAACATCGCTACCTTCTGGATATTGATGGCCTCGCTGGCGGTGTTCGCGCTGTGGGTCGGGTTGTCGATGCGTTTTGAGCAAATCATCCACGGCGGCAGTTACTGGCTGGTCAAATGGGTGGTGCTGCCGTTTCACCGGCAATTCCCCGCCGGCGCCGGCAACACCATGACCTTTCACTACACCCGGCCGCAAACCGGCCAGGTCGTCGAGTTCAAGTTCACGGCGGCGCAGGTGGTGGCCGACCGCTATTTCCAGCAGCAGGGCAGTCACCTCAAGGACGTGGCGTTCTGGGGCTGGGGCGCGGCCAGCGCCACCTTTGCGCTCGGTTTTCTTGCCGTGTTCTGGTATCTGGGCCGAAGTGGCCGCCGCCAGCGGGAGAACGTCATTGTGGGTGGGCGCGAGCTGGTCGATGACGTGAAGGTGGTCAACAAGATTTTGAAGAAGCATGACCGGCTGTCGCCGCTTTCCCTGTGCGGGCTGCATATGGTGCGCAACAGCGAGATGCAGAACATCGCCATGCACGGCACGGTGGGGTCCGGCAAAAGCACCATGATAATCAACATCTGCCGCCAGCTGCGCGCCGAAGGGCACAAGGTGATGATTTACGACAAGGGCGGCAACTTCCTGCCGCTGTTCTACCGGCCGAACAAGGACGTCATCCTCAACCCGTTTGACGCGCGCTGCGCCGCCTGGGATTTATGGGACGAGTGCCGCACGGTGGCGGATTTCGAGAACTTTGCCAAGACATTGCTGCCGGACGCGCCGAGCGGCGACCCCTTCTGGCTGCTGGCCGCCCGCCGGCTGTTTGCCGACGTGGCGCGGCGTCTCGCCAAAATGAACGAGCGCAACCTGCGCACCCTGATGAAAAAATTGCTGTCGGTGACGCTCGCGGATTTGCGCGGCTTCCTCAAGGACACGGACTCGGCCAACCTGGTGGACGGCAGCGTCGAGAAAACCGCCATGACCATCCGCATGGTGCTCACCAGCTATGTCACTGCGCTGCGCTTTCTGCAGGGGCTGGATGAGGAGGGCAAGCGCCCCTTCAACCTGCGTGACTGGGTACACACCGTGGACATGGACGGCGACAACGGCTGGATCTTCATCACCAGCGACGGGCGCCATCACGAGGCGCTCAAGCCGCTGCTGACCGCCTGGCTGCACATGCTGATGGTTAACGTGCTGGGACTGCGTCCGGACAACGACGACCGCGAGCGGCGCATCTGGCTGCTGCTTGACGAGCTGCCGTCGCTGCACAAGCTGCCGATACTCAAGGATTATATCGCCGAGGCGCGCAAGTTCGGCGGCTGTACGCTGATAGGGTTGCAGAACTACCCGCAGCTGGAGGCGCAGTTCGGGCGCGAGGGTGCCGCCGATATCTGGGACCTGCTCAACACCCGCGTGTTCGGCCGCGCGCCCAGTGCGCACGTGGCCAAGTTCGTGCAGGAAGAGCTGGGTGAAAAACGCCACCTCAAGTTCCGCGACCAGTACAGTTACGGCGTTGACATTATTCGTGACGGCGTGCAGTTCTCCAAGGATGAAGTCAACGAACACCTGGTGAGCTACTCGGACGTGCAGAATCTGGATGACCTGGAGTGCTACGTCGCGCTGGCCGGGCGGTTGCCGGTGGTGAAGATGAAGATGAAGCGTGAGAAGTACGCAGTGGTGGCCGAGGCGACTGTATCGCGGGACGTTGACGCGGTGCTCGATGAGGACATCGAATCGCTGATTGAAGCCGGTGTCGATGACGCGCAGGGGCTGGCGACCAGTGCGCTGGATGCGCTGTTTGACGAGCGCTCCGTGGCGGTTGCCGGCGCCCAGGTACCGCCGGCGGCGGCCGCGCAGGTGCCTGAAGAAGATGACGAGGGCGAGGGGCGTAGCACGGACATTGCGCCGCCGTCTCCCGCCGCGGCGCAGGCAGCCACCCCGCAGCCGGAGAAAACCGGTGCGGGAAGCAAAGACGCGGCAATGCCGCCCGAGCTGCCGGATGAAGATCAGATGGTCCGCCCATCCGGGCGCTCGCCGTTTACCGAAATGGAGCGATAACCATGCTATCCGTCTCAGCGGTCAAGTCGGCCGCCAACGCCGCCGGCTACTACGAGCAGAAAGACAACTACTACTTTATCGGCGAGATGGCCACCGAGTGGCTCGGCACCGGCGCCGAGAGCCTGGGGCTTGAAGGGCCGGTCAAGGGCGAGGTGTTCAGGTCCGTGCTGGAAGGTCATCTGCCGGATGGGGGTGACCTGTCGCACATGAAAAACGGCAAGAATACCCATCAGCCGGGCATCGACCTGACCTTCTCGGCGCCCAAGAGCGTGTCGGTGCTGGCGCTGGTTGCCGGTGACACGTTCCTGATTGGGGCGCACAAGCGGGCGGTGGCCGCCACGCTTAACGAGCTGGAGAAGTTTGCCTCGACGCGCACCATGACGGACGGCGTGAGCGCGCTTGAGCAGACCGGCAACCTGGTGGTGGCGACGTTTTTGCACGACACCTCGCGTAATCTCGACCCGCAGCTGCATACCCACGCCATTGTGGCCAACGCCACGCTGGCGGCCGGCGGCTGGAAAACGCTCTCCAGTGATACCAAAGCCGGCAGTGGCTTTAACAACATCCTCTGGAAGGAGCAGGTCAGTATCGGCGCGATGTACCGCGGGTTTATGCGCGGAGAACTTGAAGCTGCCGGCTACCTGCTGCGTGACGCCGGCCCGCACGGCATGTATGAGGTTGACGGGGTACCGACCGAGCCCTTCTCGTCACGGCGCCAGGACATTCTCGCTGCAGCGGGGGTGGATGCCGGCAGCCGGGAGAAAACCCGGGCGGCGCTCGATACCCGCAAGGCAAAGGATTTTACCAGCATGGATGACGTACGCGACTACTGGCGGCAGACGCTGAAGGATGAGCTCGGCTTTGATTACGCGGCTTTTAAGGCGGAGGTTGACGCGCGGGCGGCGGATAAAGAGGTGGAGCCGGCGCCGCAGACCGCCGCGGCCGCGCTGCTGGCGGCCCGCACGCAGCGTCAGGCGGCGCAGGACGATGCCATGACACCGGCGCAGGCCGTGGAGCAGGCGATAGCCGTCGTGTCCAAAAGCGCGGTTCGCTTTGGTATTGACGCAGTGCTGACCGCGGCGCTGGGGCGCCTGCCGATGCGCGAAGGGGTGTATGGCGACGTGCGCGCGGAAATCGAGACCGCGGTGGCGCGCGGCGCGCTGCTGGCAGTGGACGGTGCGCAAACGCTGTTTACGTCGGCGGCACACGTGCGGGACGAGCAGCGATTGTCTCAGCTTGCCGCCCGGCTGGCCGCGGGGCGGGCGGATACGCCTGCGCCTGCGCAGGCGACCGGCATCGTCGCGCAGTGGGCGCAGGCAGGCAGGGGGCTGACGCTCATCGATGCGCGCGGCGGCCAGGCGTTTCAGACCGACCTGCTGGCGCGCTTTGGTGAGGCGGCGGCGCAGGCCGGGCGCGAGAGCGTGGTGGTGGTGGTGAGCCGGGCGGCCCGGTCGCGCCTGAAGGGGGGTGACGTGGGCACGGTGATGACGGTGGCGGAGGTCGCCGAGCGCGGCCTGCCCGCGTCTTCGCAGGTATTGCTGCCCGAGTCGGAGCAGCTGAGCGTGCCGCAGCTCCATCAGGTGCTGCAGGCGGTTGACCGCAGTCAGGGTGTGGCCATCGTGCTGGATACGCATGCGCGGCGTGCAACCGGGTTCGGCGCCGAGGTGCTGCGCGCCGCCGGCGTCAAGCAGCTCAAAACCGCCGAGCGCCAGGAAAATGCCACGGTGACGCTGGTGCAAAAGGATACGGTGGATGACCGCCTGCAGGTTGCCGCCCGGCACGTGGCGAAGCAGGCGGCTGCCGGGCTGGCAGTGGTGGCGCAGGCGGGCAATGCCCGCACGCGCGCCCAATTAACGCAGGCCATTCGGACCGCGCTGGGTGAGGAAGGTGTGCTCGGTGCCACGCTCAAGACGGTTGATACGCTCTCGCCCGTGTGGCTGGACGCCGCCACGCGGCAAAATCGCAGCACCTACAAGGTGGGAATGGTGCTGGAGCGGGTAGAGGGCAAAAACGTGCTTGAGCGCATGACGGTGGTGGGTGTCAGCAAGGAGACCCACAAATTGTCGGTCGAGGACGCAAACGGGAACCGCAGCGGTCTTTCGATAAGCGCCATCGACAGCAGTTACCGCCTCTGGCAGAAGGCATCACTGACGCTGCAGGACGGTGAGCGGGTCAGGGCGACCGGCGAGCTGGGGCATACCCTGCGCGCCGGGGCCGAACTGCGGGTGGTCGGCATCAAACCCAAAAGCCTGCTGTTTCGGGAGCGACTGGTTGTTGAGGACGCGCAAGGCAAGCGTGCGCACATCCCGCTGACCGGTGCCCCGCTGAAGATGGACTACGCCTACACCGAATCGCTGGGGGCGAGCCGCAAAACGCAGGGGCAGGTGGTGGCGGTGCTGGCCGGCAAGGAGGTCTCGGATGCCACGGTCAACCAGTTGCGGCGCAGCGGAGACGCCATCCTCGCCTTTACGCCGCTCTCGGAGGCGGACATCACCGCCAGGCTCACGCACACGCGCACCTCGGTGACGGTCACGCAGGGGCTGCAGGCGCTCGGCAGCAAGGACTCGGTCACCGAGGCCCTGCGCAGCCTGCAGCAGGCGCGCATGACGCCGACGTCGCGCGCGGTAGGGCTGACTATCGAAAAGGCGACGGGCACGAACGTGATGTTCTCCGCGCTGAAGGTGGCGGCTCTGGCCGGGCAGATGGACGAGCGCGTCACCCCGGATGTGGCGCTGGGTGAGCTGGCGCGGCTTGAGCGGCGCGGCGACATCATTGCCCTGGCCACCGTTCAGGGACGCGGTGACACCTATATCCGGCGCGAGAGCTGGGAGCAGGAGAAAACGTTGCTGCGGCATATCGCCGAGGGGAAGAACAGCCTGCCGCCGTTGATAACAACCAGTGAATTAACTCAACGTAACGAGGACGGCCCCAGCCAGAAGGATGCGGTTGCCGGGCACCCGGACCTGACTCAGGGACAGCGGCAGGCTGCAGAGATGATACTAACCAGCAAGGACCGCTTTGTCACTATCCAGGGCTATGCCGGGGTAGGCAAAACCACCCAGTTCAAGGTGGTTGCCGCCGCGCTGGCAAGGCTCGACAACCCGCCGAAGGTCGTGGGGCTGGCGCCGACGCACCGGGCGGTCAGCGAGCTGACCGCGGCGGGCATCCCGGCACAGACCCTCGCCAGCTTCCTCAGCGAGCAGTCACGCGCGCAGGAAGGCGGTGAGAAGCCGGACTTTTCCCGTACGCTGTTCGTGCTGGACGAAAGTTCAATGGTGGGCAACCGCGATATGGCCACCGCCGTATCGCTGATTGCCGAGGGGGGCGGCCGGGGCGTGATGAGCGGCGACAACGCCCAGCTCAAGCCGCTCGAGTCCGGCGTGCCGTTCTCGCTCGCGCTGCATCGCAGCGCTGCCGACCCTGTCATCCTGGATGATATCGTGCGTCAGACGCCGGCGCTGCGGCCGGCCATCGAGGCGATGATTGCCGGCAACGTGCGCGAGGCGGTGACCGTGGCACAGCAGGTGGGGCCTGACATTATCCCGCGCGAGGCAGGTGCTTTGGCGCCGCCACGGAGCGTCGTCGACCTCAAGACGCACGGCGAGTCCGATGTGGCGGCGCTGATTGCCGCCGACTATGTCGGTCGCACCCCCGAGGCCCGGGACAACACCCTGATTGTTGCCGAACTGAACGCCGACCGGCGTGCCATCAATGACGCGGTGCATGACCGGCTGCAGGCAGAGGGCAAGCTGGGTGAGAGCATCACGGTCAGCACCCTGAACCGCGTATCGAACAGCCAGGCGGACCTCGGCAGCCGGGCGTTCTGGCAGGCGAATACCGGCAATATTGTCAAACTGAACGACGACTATTTCACCATCAGGGCCGTCGATGTCCAAAGCGGCACGGTATCACTCACCGGCCTGGACGGTCAGGACGAGCGCTGGCTGGCGCCGGCCACCCTGCGGCGCAGCCAGGTTGCGGTCTTTGAGGCAAAAACGATGACGGTATCGGTCGGGGAGCGGCTACGGCTGACCACCACCGACCGTGACCGGCTGCTGCGCACCAACGACATCGGCGTGGTGACCGGCATCGACGACCGCGGGCGGCTGCAGGTGACGGTCGGTGAACAGCAGGTCAGCCTTGACCCGAACGCTGCGCCGGGCGACCGGCATATCGACTACGGTTACGCCGTCACCACCTACAGCGCCCAGGGCGCCTCGGTGGATTACGTGATTTTACTGGAAGGGGTTGAGGGCGCACGCAAGCGCATGGCGGCACAGGACAGCGCCTACGTTGCCCTGTCGCGCACGAAAGAACACATTCAGATGTATGTCGACGACCTTGAGGGCTGGCAACGGCAGGTGGAAAAGCATACCGGCAAGCGCGAGACGGTGCATGACGTGCTGCTGCGCGCCGATGACGCCGCGGCGCAGGCGGCGGTGCGCGCCTTTGAGGCCGGGCGACCGGCCGATGAAACGCGCCTCGCCAGCCGGCTGGACGCGGACATGCGCGATGCGGCGCACTTCCAGGGTGGCGGCAGGCCGGCCCTGTTGTACGCCGTGGTCAACGAACATGGCCGGCATCGCGGCAACTTGGTGGTGCCGGTGTCGCCGGCCACCGGACGACTGGATATCGAAAACGCGCACTACCAGGGCGCGGAAGACGGGGTGCGGGTGGTGCTGCGGCAGGGTGAGAAAGAGACCACCCCGCTGACGGCGACGACGCTGGATGAGGCGCGCGTCCTGATGCAGGCGCAGCCTGACCGGGCGGTGCTGCTGCTGCGCGGCGACGCCGTGGCCGCCACGGACGAAACCGCAAGTGCGCAGAGCGATACGCCGGCGGCCGATACGCTGCGCCTCGAGGAAGAACTGAAGGCAGCGCGGGAGCGCGAGGCGATAGCCGAGGTGTTCGGTGAGCGCAAGGCGACCGACCTGTTGGATGAAAAGGCGCTGGAAGCGGACGCCAAACCGCAGGACGAGGCGGCGCTGCTCGACCTGTCCGGACGTGACGTTGAAGCGATACAGGAGGCCGACCGCCTGCGGGACGCGGCGCGAGGCATCGAGGCGACGGATGACAAGCGGCCAGCAATGGCCAACGACGAGGTCAATATCGTGCGCCATGCGCCGGAAACTGACCCGGGCATGAGCAAAACCAAACAGAAAACCATGGAATAACGATGAGGCATTACGGTAACTCGAAAGCTGATCCCGGTAACCCGATCAGCGATCCCGATTTCAACCGAGCGCCCCGTACAAGGAACTGACTATGCGAACTTTCACTTCACTGGCCGCCGGCCGGCTGGATTTTACCTCACTGCAGCAGGACGGCATCAGGCTGCTGGCGCTGTTGCTGATGATGGGTGACCACGCCAACGCGGCGCTGCACCTTAATATCGATGCCCTGATGTGGCTGGGGCGCGGCGCCTTCCCGCTGTTTGCGCTGGTATGGGGGTATAACCTGGCACAGCGGCCCGTCACTCAGAGGCAAGCCACGCGGCTGTGGCTGTGGGCGCTGGTTGCCCAGCCGGTTTACTGGCAGGCGGTGGCGCCGGACGCCGGCGTGCTGGATGACATGAATATCCTGTTCACGTTTGCGGTCGCCACCCAGTGCTGTTACTGGTTGCAGACGAAAGTTGAAAGTAACGGAAACTATGCGGATGTATTGGCGATATTGCTGATTATTTGCTGGCCGCTCTTTTTCCCGCTGGGTGGGTTTGGGGCAGCTGGATTGCTGTTGTTGATGGCGTGTTTTCGTTTCTACGCAGGATGGCCGTTGGCACACTCTCACATGTGGGCTGACAATCTGCGTACTCTGATGGCCGTGGCCATTTGCCTTTTGACCGTCTTGTTGAATATTAATGGAGGGGCGATCCCGATGCTGTCCGGACTGCTGGTGTCGGCGGTTGTGCTGCTGGTCTCCATTGCACTGCGTCCGCTCGGCACCGTTCGCGAAAGGCGGCTGTTGCCGCGGCAGTTCTTCCCGGTGGCCTACATTGCGCATCTGGCGCTGCTGTGGGCATTATCGGCGGGGCTGTCATGGAATGCGTAACGGCCCGGCGCGCCGACGGCCGGCGTTGCCGGCTGCGGCTGCCGCGCGGCTTTGATGTGCGCGTGCGCCGGCGCGCGGAGGTTGCCTGGCGAGACTGGCTGTCGGGACTTCGCAAGGCAGTACGTTTAAGGCCACGCCGGGAGCTGCTCAAGCTGGACGTGGGCCAGGGCTGGCGGCTGCTGAGCGATGACGAGGGATGTTGCTGGACGCTGCTGTCGCATGCGCAATACACGCAGCGTCTGCAGCGCAGGCCGTGAAATCAATGGGCTGCGAAAAACTGACATGAGATGGGGGAGTGATGCAGTGAGAGATGAGGTCGCGCACGCGTGCGCCAGTGTATTGTCTGTCCGCTATACATTCTTCCGTGAAGGCACATGCTGTGCGCGACCTCAAGACAGAGTCTAGCATACAGGGGTCTACGCCGGAACCGCCGAAATTTCCGGCATCGGGAATTTGTTGCCGTTTGATTGGCCGCCGCCAAAAAGACCTTTACTCATTGTATTTTTGCGATATCATTATGTGCATTGTATAGGTACACACATAAGGGGGTAGCAATGACAACACAACGTTTAAACTTAGCAATCGAGTCTGAACTTTATCATTCGTTAAAGCAGATCGCCGTGCATAAAAACATCAGCGTAACAAAACTCATCAATGATCGGCTCAACGAATCTCTGACACTAGAAGAACGTTTAGGCAAGAAACCAGAATGGCTTCTTAAGATGGAAGAAGCTGGGTTAGATCGGTTCTTCCCGGATATTCCATTACCTGAACCATTGCGGTGGTATCAGGATGAAATCAATCATCTTGACTCAATGATTAACTTACTTCTGAAACGTAAAGATGTCGTTCAAACAGCTTTTAATGATGAAGTAAAAAGCATGTAGGTAGCATGTACTGATGTGTACGTTTATGGAGCCATGAATGAGAATCTATGCGTACCAGATATATGAGACGCAGTAATCAGTAGTTTTCTCCCATGAATGGGGGGCTTCGCCGGAACCCTCGGAAATTTTGTCACGTTTGTCACTTTATAATAATGACCCAGTATCGAGCTTGAAGGGGTTCTTCGCTGGAACCGTCGAAATTTCCGACGAGAGGGCTGTAAGCCTGAACAGGGCAAAATTTTTTTCTTAATCCCCTAATGTACCTTTACGCGTGGTTTAGTTTGAGTTTTGTATTATTATCAGGGCGCTGCATCTTGCATACGTGCAGTAATCCAGATAATTAACTCACAAAAAGGAATTGATATGAAGGTTTCTGCTATCTTTGCATCTCTAACTCTGGCCGGTTTTTGCTTTGCAGCAAATGCCTCTACTCCTGGTAATGTCGCCGTATATGCCACGGAACAATCTCAGGGGTCTATATCCATTGGTGATAAAACGGCATACACCAAAACCTTTGAGGTTTCCTTAGCAAAGTTATCAGCTGGTACTGCCGATTTATCAAAGCTTTGCCTGAAAGCTTACTCTCCGGACAAGAAAGAATACAAACTCGATACTGTTGATGAGGTTTTAACCTCTGGTTCCCTGAAAGAAGGTAAACCGGTAAAGGGAATTGCTGTGTTTGCTTCTGAGAATGATGACGTTCTCAAAGCCGCCCTGGTAAAGATTTCCGACGATTGTAAATAATCTGATAAAGCAGCCTGCGGGCTGCTTTATTCGGTTTTAGATTTCCGAAATTGGTGCATGCCGCGAAAGTGTTCGGTAAACCGTCGGGCGTGAAACAGAAAACAGTTCTGCCAGATCGCTTATCGAGTACTGGCCGGTTTCCCGCATGCGGCAGAGCTCTTTTTGTTGCTTTTCAGACAGTTTCGGCTGCTTCCCTCGCAGTTTTCCTTTCGCACGGGCAATGGCCATGCCTTCACGGGTACGCAGGCGTATCAAATCCCCTTCAAATTCGGCAAACGTCGCCAGCACATTGAAAAACATTTTCCCCATCGGGTCTGCCGGATCATAGAGGCTGGTGCCCAGTGCCAATTTCACTCCCCTGGCCTGCAGGGCATCGGCGATTTGACGGGCATCTGGTACCGACCGGGCCAGGCGGTCGAGTTTCGGCACCACCAGTGTGTCACCATGGCGAACGGCGGCCAGCGCCTGATCCAGGCCGGGCCGTTGCCGGTTTGAACCGGTCAGTCCTTTATCGATGTAAATTCTATCTGGGGAAACACCGAGTCTGACCAGCGCTTCCTGCTGTGCGGTCAAATCCTGCTTATCAGTGGAGCATCGGGCATACCCGATCCGTATTTCAGTCATAAATGTGTACGTTTAAGGGGCCGTGAAAGAGATTGATATCGTACCAGTTATATGAGATAACGTCAGCGGCGATTTAGTGCGGATGTTGAAATTCATTTTTACTGTCCGCAGAACGACCCTCTTACGGACATAGGTCAGGATGACATCCCATCGTAAAGACAAAAGGCTCTCTGTTTTAACGGATGCCGAAAAATTCGCACTGTATGGTCTGCCGGACTTTGATGAAAGCCAACAGCTGGAGTTTTTATCGTTATCCACCAGTGAACTGGAGCTGGCCACAAACCGACCTGGCCTGCAAGCGCAGGTCTACTGCATTTTGCAAATCGGTTATTTCAAGGCCAAACGCGCTTTCTTCCGTTTTACACTGTCTGAAGTAGAAAGCGATTGTGAGTTTGTGTTAAGCCGCTACTTCCGTCATATCGCTTCATTCAAAGACACCCTGATTGCCAACCATGAGTATTACGCCCAGCGTAAACTGATCGCTGAGCTGCAGGGATATTCTTTGTGGTCAGAGAGGTTCAGACTACAGCTTGAACAGCAAGCAGCCCAAATTGTACGACGTGATGTCACTCCCGGTTTTGTCGCAACTGAACTCATCATTTGGCTTAATGAACAGCACATTATTCGTCCGCGTTACTCGACTTTGCAGGAGTTGATCAGCAGCGTATTGTCCGCAGAACGCCGGCGTTTGGGAGATATGTTGGCGGCTTCCCTGGACGAATCGGCCTGTATGGCCTTGTCCTCCTTGCTGAAAAGTGATGATACCTTATCTCAACTGGCTGCGTTGAAACAGGATGCAAAAGATTTTGGTTGGCGGCAGATGGTGGGTGAACGTAAAAAATGTTCCACCTTGGCGCCCATTTACCAGATCGCCAGGACGCTATTACCTGATCTCGGTATTTCGCGTCAAAATTTGTTGTATTACGCGAGTTTGGCCAACTTTTACACTGTCCGTGACCTGCGTGATCTTAAAGCGGATCAAACGCGACTTTATCTGCTGTGTTATGCCTGGGTTCGTTATCGTCAGCTCACCGATAATCTGGTCGACGCGATGTTCTTCCATATGAGGCAGTTAGAGGCAGAGTGTCGTGCTGAAGTCCAACGTTCCTTGTCTGGCGATCAGGAACGCCACAGCAAGGAAATCCGACAGGTTGGCCGCCTGCTGTCTTTGTATGTGGATGAGCGTGTGGCCGACCAGGTTCCATTCGGGGAAGTGCGCAAACGTGCCTGGAAAATCATGTCCAGGGATGTGCTGCAAAGCACGGCACAACGTATGAGCGTCAAGCCCGTAAGCAAGCTGGCGCTACACTGGAAAGCCGTTGATGGGCTGGTTGATCGCATTCGTCGCCATCTACGTCCGTTGTATGTCACGCTCAATTTCGTCGGGATCAATGCTAACAGTCCCTGGCTGATGGCCCTCGACTGGGCGAAAGGTCAGTTCATCAGACAACCCCGGGGTTCACAATGGCCATTTGACCAATGCCTCGACGCCACGTTACCGAAGCGGTTGCGTCCTTACCTGCTGATTTATGATGAGAAAGGTGAACCCACGGGAATACAGGCTCACAGGTATGAATTCTGGCTGTACAGGCAAATCAGAAAACGTTTTGAGGCTGGAGAAATCTATCTCAACGACAGTCTGCAACACCGGCGCTTTTCAGACGAGCTGGTTTCCCGGGAAAGGACCGCTGCGCTGGCAGCGCAAAAGGACATTCCTTTTCTCCGCCAGCCAGTCGAAGAACAGTTAGATACTCTGATGGCCGAACTGAACAAGCAGTGGCGGGCATTTAATCGGGAACTTAAGAAAGGCAGGCTAAAACACCTGGAATACGATGAAAATAGTCAGACGCTGGGTTGGCGTAAATCAAAGGTAGACAACCTGAAAGCTCGGGAGCAGGCGTTTTACGAGCAATTGCCGTTCTGTGATGTGACGGATGTGCTGCGATTTGTTCACCGTCAGTGCCGATTTCTTTCCGCCCTGACGCCACTACAGCCCCGCTATGCAAAGAAAGAAGCAGATATCGACAGCCTGATGGCGGTCATTATCGCTCAGGCGATGAATCATGGTCACTCTGTGATGGCCCGTACCAGCGATATTCCTTACCACGTGCTGGAAAATACCTATCAGCAATATTTGCGCCTGGCTTCATTGCAGGCCGCTAATGATTGCATCAGTAATGCCATCGCTGCGCTGCCCATTTTCCCCGGCTACTCTTTTGAACCTGGTGTCCTGCATGGCGCGGTCGACGGTCAAAAATTTGGGGTTCAGCGTCCAACGGTGAAGGCACGCTCCTCACGCAAGTATTTCGGCCTGGGCAAGGGCGTTGTCGCCTATACGCTGCTGTGCAACCATGTGCCGCTCAATGGCTATCTGATTGGAGCGCATGAGTATGAAGCTCACCATGTGTTCGACATCTGGTATCGCAATACGTCTGATATCATGCCCACCACTATTACCGGTGATATGCACAGCGTCAACAAGGGCAACTTCGTTATTTTTTACTGGTTTGGCCCTCGTTTCGAACCCCGCTTTACAGACGTGAACAAACAGGCCCAGGCAATATATTGTGCTGATTCTCCGGAGATATACGAGAAATTCCTTATCCAGCCCGTCGGTCAGATTGACCGGCCGCTCATCGTCAGGGAATACGCCAATATGGCGCAAATAGCGGCCACATTGGCTCTGAAAGAGATGACGCAAGGTACGCTGGTCCGAAAACTGTGTACCTATACGGCGCAAAACCCGACCCGGCGAGCCGTGTTTGAATTCAACCGGCTTGTCCACAGTATTTATACTCTGCGTTATTTACGGGATCCGCAAAGAGAACGTCATTCTCATCGTTCACAGAACCGTATCGAATCTTATCACCAGCTTCGTTCCGCGATAGCCAAAGTGGGCGGCAGAAAGGAGCTGGCGGGTCGTACTGATATTGAGGTTGAGATCAGCAACCAGTGCGGAAGACTGGTTGCCAACGCCCTCATTTATTACAACTCGGCAATTCTGTCGCATCTGTTGGAAAAGTATGAAGCCAGTAGTAATACCCGAATTGTCGAACTACTTAGCAAAATATCACCGATCGCCTGGCAACATATTTTGCTGAATGGACATTACCGGTTCCAGGGGGACAAAAGCACAATTGATATAGAGCAGTTGGTTGCAGAGTTAGAATTATGAGCGAATGAGGATATTCTCTGCCCAATGTAGGCTGGGTTATTAGTAGAAGTCACGGTATTTATATGAGTAGATTTTTTCGAAAAAGGAGCGGGCATGCTTTATAAAGTGTTTTTTGGTGCAGCTATGGCGTTATCAATAGGCAATGTGTGTGCGGAAGGTATTCGCAGCATGAATACGCTTGATGATAACTTCTTCAATGACAAGTCCATTCAGGCTAACTTAAAATTCAAGAACGCCACGGGGAAAATATTAACCCCGAAGTCATGCGAGGATTTCTATGAGAAATACAATAATTCATTATCTTTTGAAAATGACACTCCATCGTCCAACTACTCTTCCGTAAAAAGCGCATTGGTTGAATGTATAGTAAATAAAGAAATCGGCATCAAAAACATTATTACAGATGATACCGGCATCAAAGGCATTAAAAAAGATGAGTTACCTAAATATCTTCCAGCTGACTTTATGCTTGCTATAAGTGATGATGAAAAGCAAAGTGTGAAGAAAGTGATTCACGAAGCTACCACTCTTATTGACATAGACCCATCTCTTGTTTATTTAGAAGAGACCAAAGGTGTCTTTGTATACAAAGACAACAAAAATACATTTTACTATATTAGTCCGATTGGTTCTTGGCATAAAGATGGGGATAAAATTTATCTCTTCAAATTAACAAACACGTTGTCAGAAGGAACATATAACAATACAAAGTTTTATTATTTAAAGAAAGAAGGACCTGGATTTAAAACAATTAAACTTATTGATCCATAAGAAAAATGCGCCCATGTATGGGCGCATTTTGCATTACTGGTTACCGGTCAATAACTGACGACGCGTATTTCGGTTTCGACCCGCGCCAACGTCTTTTCGGTTCGATTCTTTAGCCGCTTCCGTCCAGTTCTTGCTGTTGATAGCATTGTTAAAGCTAGGGAAGCCATTTCTTAATCGAGTTGGACCCACAGTATAAATGATATCATGCAGTGCAACTTTTACAGAGAGCGGGAAGCTATCGAATTCAGGATACATCCCACGCAAATAATTACGGTCATCATTTACGTGAGATTGAGCAAGGCTACGGACAGTATTAGGGGAAATCCCCATTGTAGCCCCCTGTTGATAATGTTGTGCTGTATAACCTGAACCAATAGCGACCACGCGATTATACTCAGCTTCAATTTGTTGTGGCGTGGATGAATTACCGGCAGAAATAAAAGGCACAGTCTGAGCAGCTTGTACATTTGGTAGCATAGTACCGATACCGATCGTGACATGCCCTGTCGTGTCCATATACATATGAGTAATACTTCCCTCATGGAAGAAGAGGTTGTCAAAAACAGCCTCATCCAAATCATCTGTACCAGGCAGGTAAGTGTCACCGTTATAATATTGATCCTCATTTTCCTGCAGAGCACTCGGCTGAGGGTCGTGTTGGTTAAAAGGGGCGCCGGTAATACCGCCAGCATCATTAGTTGGAATTGGGTTGGCTGTAACTGTAATGTCGCTCATATATATTTCCTCAAATGTGATTTGTTTCTCAGCACGTTGTGTGCCTGAAGAAGATTACCGGCGACAGTCACATTCATCTATTCATTGCTGTTGTGTGGTGGCTGAACAATATGGACTGTTGGCATAGGAACTGGCCACACTAAAAAAGGGCATTAACTCGAATGATAAGTGACAAACGTGACAAAATTATCGAGGGTTCCGGCGAAGAACCCCGAGTCGGAGCAACTGAGCGTGCCGCAGCTCCATCAGGTGCTGCAGGCGGTTGACCGCAGTCAGGGTGTGGCCGTCGTACTGGATACGCATGCGCGGCGCGCAACCGGATTCGGCGCCGAGGTGC
>Ga0308156_1000429_pt1 | contig 88598 bp, 76 predicted proteins | sample PhyAR2_FD_201041 | JGI IMG/M metagenome (GOLD analysis project Ga0308156, IMG submission 201041) | Phyllosphere microbial communities from UC Gill Tract Community Farm, Albany, California, United States - DLSL A.R2 | ecosystem: Host-associated > Plants > Phyllosphere > Unclassified | place: USA... | reverse complement strand
AGCGCACATCCTGTACGCCCTCGACCTACCGCCATCTTCCCTGATGGCGGTTCTATCATGCATTCTTTCAACACGAAAATGCGTCAGAATCTTTTTATGTAAAAATGGTGAAGGTTTTCGTCCGCCCTCAGTATTTTTGTTTCCATGACACGACTGGCGTAGGCGTCCGACGAGAGGTTACCAGCGCGTAACCTCTCGACTCTCGCGCTTTTTACCGCGTCGTTTGGCCGACCGGTCTCGGAGCGTACATCCTGTACGCTCTTAACCTACCGCCATCTTCCCTGATGGCGGTTCTATCATGCATTTCATCTAACACGAAAATGCGTCAGAATCTTTTTATGTAAAAATGGTGAAGGTTTTCGTCCGCCTGTTAGCATTAATTTCTCCATGAACCCGCAGGCGTAGGCGTCCGACGAGAGGTTACCAGCGCGTAACCTCTCGACTCTCGCGCTTTTTACCGCGTCGTTTGGCCGACCGGTCTTGGAGCGTACATCCTGTACGCCCTCAACCTACCGCCATCTTCCATGATGGCGGTTCTATCATGCATTTCATCTAACACGAAAAGACAAAATAATATTGTTTTGTCCTTTGTCCTTTGTCTTTGTTTTTGTTTTTTTAATTGTTTAAGTCTTGGAAGGGAGAGCCGTCACGACAGGGATGTCGTGACGGAGTTTGGGGCGCCCTGGATGGGCGATACCAAACCGGAGCGGGAATGGCGTCTCGGATAAAAGCGCGCGAGTGCAGAGACCACGCGCTGGTGGTCTCTGCCCGTACGCCTAAACTAGTGTATCAATGAAGATCGATATTGACCGGCGGGCGGAATATTACACCGTTACCCCATAAAAGATCGGCGGTCGAAACATTACACCGTTGCCCCACAAAAGATCGGATGGCAAACAAAACCATCAACACAAAACCCACTCAATCACACGTTAGCGCCGCAGATATACCTGTGGTTCCCCGCATTCCGGATGTGGCATTACCCCTAAATCCGCGTGATACCAGCGGGTGAGGGTGTCATCGCTGAGTACTTCTTGAGGCGTTCCCTGAGCGACCAATTGGCCTTGGTGCAGTAGCAGGATGCGATCTGCGTACAGCGCCGCTAAGTTCAGGTCGTGCAAAATACAGCAAACGCCAAGCGGTTCACTACGCGTGAGCGATTTTAGCAATCGTAGCGTTTGCTGTTGGTGGTAGAGATCGAGTGCTGAGGTGGGTTCATCCAAAAATAGCCAGCGGGGCTGTGGTTCAGGTTGCCAAAGCTGGGCTAATACGCGAGCGAGCTGAACGCGTTGCTGTTCACCGCCGGACAGAGCACGATAATCTCGATCGGCAAGAATATCGCAGCCGGTTTGCGCCATCACATGCTCAACGGCGCGCAGATTATGTTCTCCGCCACGACCTTGATTTGGGTAAGGAGAGCGCCCCATCGCCACCACTTCACGGACGCTAAAGGCAAAGGCGAGATCGCTGTGTTGACGCATAACGGCACGCGTACGCGCTAACTGGCGGGGGCTCCATTCGTCGAGCGGCCGTTGTTGTAGCTCACAGTGGCCTTCGCTGGGGGGCAAAAAACCGGTCAGCAATCGCATCAGCGTTGATTTTCCAGCGCCGTTAGGGCCGATAATCGCCACCATTTCTCCGCTTTGTAAAGAGAGCGACACTTGTTTAATGAGCCAGCGTTGTCCCAGATGGTAGCTGATGCTATGCGCCTGTAACGCGGGGGACGTTAGCTGAATTTCGGAACGTTTATCCAACGTTAAACTCCTTTTGACGCAGAATCAGCCATAAAAAGTAAGGGCCGCCGATCAGGCTGGTTAGCATACCTACGGGCATCTCCGCAGGTGAAACTAGCGTACGCGCCAATGTATCTGCGGTTAACAACAAGCAAGCACCACCTAGTGCTGAACAAGGTAACAACCAGCGGTGGTCTGCGCCTAAACGCATTCGCACTAGGTGTGGAATAACTAAGCCGATAAAGCCGATAACCCCACTAACGGCTACTGCAGCACCGACTAATACCGCGCTCAGTAGCAGCAGTTGGCGCTTGGTTTTCGCCACGTTAATCCCTAAATAGTGTGCTTCTTCATCACCGAGCTGTAGAAGATTGAGACGGCGAGCCATCAGAAGTGCAGCCGCGCTGGCGGGAAGTATCAGTGAGGTGGCAGCCAGCAAGGTTCCCCACTGTGCTTGACCTAAACTGCCCATACTCCACAGTGAAAATTGGCGTAGCTGCTGGTCATTGCTGATATAGCTGAGAACGCCAACCAATGCAAAGCACAGCGCGTTGATAGCAATACCTGCCAGCAGTAAACGGGATAAAGAGCCGTGCCCACCGCGGCTGAGACCGTAGATGAGTAAGGAGATAATCAGACTGCCGCCGAACGCCGCGAGCATATGGCTATAGAGCGCCAAGGTAGGGGCTAACGTCATGGGCATAACGATGACTAGCGCAACGCACAGTGACGCACCGCTGCTGATGCCTAACAGCGTTGGATCGGCCAGCGGGTTGCGAAATAGCCCCTGCATGATAGCTCCAGAAACCGCCAACGCAATGCCGACTACCGTGGCGAGTAATACGCGCGGTAGTCGGATATTCAGCCAGACTTGCCACATTGCATCATCCAGCGGCGTTTCCCACAGAGTATGAAATGACAGGCGAAGGGCTCCCATATTGGCCGAGCCTAACCCGAGCGCCAGCAAAAGGACGATGAGGACGCTGAATGCAATGCGTGGCGATACTTTTGTCATCTCTGTGCTCGCTCCGCAGCCTGACGCAATGCGGCTAATGCTTCAGGCGTTTTTAAGCTAAAGCCGAGCAAAGCCATATCATCAACGACGAGGATCTGTTTGTTTTTAGCCGCAGGTGTTAGCGCCATACCAGGTAATTCCCAGACCTTGTTAACGTTGCCTAAGGTTTTAAATCCATCGGTGGTCAACAAGATCAAATCGGGCGCACTCGCTACAACGCCTTCCTGCGAGAGAGGACGATAACGAGAAAAACCTTGCATGGCGTTTTGCGCGCCGCTGGCTTTAATAATTGCGTCGGCTGCAGTGTCTTGCCCAGCCGCCATCGGCGTCATTCCACCGTGGCTGAGAATAAACAACACCTTAGTTTTGAGTGGTGTATGAGGGATGGCGGCGAGCTGCTGCTCGTATTTTTGGGCCACTTCTACACCTTGTTTTTCTAAATTCAGGGCACTAGCAACCTGCTGGATTTTGTGTGGAACATTTTCGAGAGAAGCTTTGCCACTGACAGGAACGACTTTCACGCCGACATCAGCAATCTGACGAAGCACGAGTGAGGGCTCTGCCAGTTCCGTCGCTAACACCATTGTCGGCTTAAGCGAAAGAATACCTTCCGCATTGAGTTGACGCATATAGCCCACATCAGGAAGTTTTTGGGCTGCGGGGAGGGTACTGGTTGTATCTCTGGCAACTAGACGATCGCCAGCGCCTAGCGCATAAACAATTTCGGTGACGTCACCGCCGACGCTAACGATGCGGTCGGCTGCGACGGCGTTCATAGAGAATACAACCATCAGCGGTGCAGAAAGCACCGCCGCAAGGCGGCGGGCTAATGTCATGCGGCAACTCCATTAAGACGAGGTAAGCCATTGATCTGGGTACGCCACTGTTCTTGTTCTGGCTGGCCTTCGGTACGCTGGCCAAACAGTTGGGCGATCTGAGTGCCATCTTCGGCGAAAAGCTCCAGACTCGTGACGAAACCATCTTTAGTCGGTTTGCGGGTGATCCAGCTTTCTGCAATCGCGGTTTCAATCAGGTGCAGAGTAAAGCGGGCGTTAAAGATATTAATCCACTCATGGTGTGGCACCACGCGCTCAATTTTACCGGTGAAAATTTGTACGCAACCGCGATTACCGACAAAGACCATGATCTCGTTCTGGTCTTCTTTAGCGGTATTGAGCAGATGGGTTAGGGCACTGTTATCTACTCGGTAAGCTAAATCATCACCCACAGCAGCGAAGGCTTGCTGACGTGACAGATTATGGCGTCCCAGTAGCTGGAAGAATTGGTGAACATCGGTCATGGCGCGCCATTCACTATCAATAACAGCGTTGTCGATACGGCTATTTTTTGTTTCATGTGCTATCGGTTGGATCTCTAAGGCTGGGTTTTCGTCGCTGACGAAACGACCGATAAGATCATTCCATGCGGCCATATCAGTATTTGGCGTCGTGTAGACTTTATGCAGCGCATCGCCTTGAGCATCGAAGAACTGCACGCTGTGGCGTTCACCGTTGCGGCTGTCTTCGGTTAATGTGAACGCGCTGCTCCAATGTTGAAGGAACAAGCGTAGATCGATGCTGCCTGGGTTTAAAATTAACCCCGCATGGCCGTGCAGATGTTGGTTTTCGTAACTGCCCAGTTGTTCATGAACGGCGTATTCATTACGCGTGATGGCCTTAACTTCGCCAACGGATTCTAATGCAGCCAGCAGAGTACGGGCATCCGCATTCAGACGGCGTGCGCCGTGACCAACGCGGGCGTGCGTAAGCTCGGCCTCGCTGACATTCAGAATTGCCGCCAGATCTCGGGCATATTTTCCGCTGTTCTGCTCTTTGGCAGTCAGGTATTGCTCGTATAATGCAGATGTCATTTTGTCTTCCTTTTTATGGTGTTACAGGGTGCTTAAATGAATCAAATCAATGAGTGGTGCTACAGATACAAATGAGAAACCTCCCCCTAAACAGGGAGAGGTTGGAAACGCGTCGGACCCGCGATTACCACTGGTAGCTCACCAGCAGTTTTCCGTTGATGCCATCTTGAATCACACCTTGTGATGAGTAGTATTCTTTGTCGAAGGCGTTACCCAGAACGACGCTTGTGGTCATGCCGTTGAATGAATCTTTGCCTTTGTAGCTAACGTAGAAATCGTTCACGCCGTAGCCGGCTTGTGGTGCGGTTCCGGCATTAACCTGATTGTTACGATCGGCGAAGGTACCGACCCAGCCTACGGAGAAACCGGTGGTGCTAATAGGTACGTTCACTTGGCTAGTGACGGTGTCTGGATTGATGTTATCTAGCCATTCTCCGGTTTTCTGATCTTTACCACGAGTACGGTTATAGGCCAGACTCCAATCGAACCAGTCTGTTTGGTACTCCATCGCCGCATCCCAGCCCCAGATTTTGGCTCGGTCAATGTTGGTTGACGTAGTGCTGCAATCGATACAGCCGAATCGACCGTTAACAAAGCCCATATCCATCGTGACCTGGGTTTTGATGTAGTCCTTAGCTTTGGTACCGAAGTAACTTGATTTGAACTTCAGGGAGTCATTTGCCATTAGCACGTCGTCAAAGCGCAGACCAAAGCCAACTTCTTGGGTTTCATTGGTTTCAGGCTTCAGATTGGGATTTGGCTTCCAATAGTTCGCCATTCCTGGACCCATTTGGAAGTGCAGGGCGTCGTTATACATTTCACCCATCGTTGGAGCACGGAATGCTTGGGCATAGCTACCGAAGATCATTAACCAGTCGGTTGGGTTAATGGTCATTGCGGCACGCGATGACCATTTATCGGCATTAACATCATCGTAGCCGTCGCTGCTACCTTTATAATTGTCGTAGCGAGTACCGGCTACAATATCGACGGGTAAGTCGCGCAGCGTAATTTCATCCTGCAACCAGCCAGAAGCAAATTTGATATCTGCCTGTGGGAAACCTGTGGTCGCGCCGCCTGGCGTCTGCTTCTGTTTGTAGGCTTCTGTACCATAAGTCAGCAAGTGAGAGGCAAAGCTGTCGGCAAACAGACGGCTACGGTTTTCCAGTTTGGCTCCGTTCGTGGTTTGCTTGCGCTCTTCGTACGATGTCCCGGTTGGGCTAGCGTTAATTTTCACTTCAGAGGTATAGCCCGTCAGCGTGGCATCGAGCCAGTCTTGACCCACCGGTTTCAGTTTGTAGGTCGCCTGCGCATCGCGCTGAATAGTGGAGCGGTCGGTCATGACGTTGCCGGTGCCGGCATTTTCTGTCTGAGGGTTTTTAGGTTCACGCGCGGCATTGTTGTAATAACGCAAATCACCGGACAACGATTGGTTTTCGTCAATTGTCCAAGTTCCTTTGGTGAGAACGTTGCTGATGGTTTCATCATTCGGTGAATTAAAGCCGTTACTCATGCGCAAGTTACCGCGGTCGCGGGTGCTAAATGAGATAATGCCGTCTAAATCATCGGTTTTTCCGTATGCGCTCGCGCCCATACCGAGGCTGTGATCCTGTGTGCCTGCAGTGCCAAATACGCGATAACCGGTATTTTTGCCCGGCATCAGCAGGTCTGCGGCATCGACGGTTTCGTAAGAGATTACGCCACCCAATGCGCCGCTACCGTACAGTAAGGCTCCTGGACCACGCACCACTTCGACGCGTTTGATAAGCGCAGGATCAAGGAAGGTGCCGTTTAGATGTCCAGTATCCGTGCCTTGACGAACGCCATCAACCAGAACCAAAACGCCACGGCGATCGTAGCCGCGCATGCTGATATCTTGGCCATTAGCACGGCTACCGCCAGAAATGGTTACCCCCGGAATATGGCGCAGCATGTCGGGTGCCGAGCTGGCAGTCATGGTTTCCGGATCGTTGTTTTCTAGAACAGACACCATCATTGGCGCTTCAAAGCTGTCACGTTCGTTGCCTGTTGCGGTGACGGTCATAACGCTTTGCTGGCGGTTGCTGTCTTTGCCACCCGCAGGCGTGTTTCCAGTGTAAGCAATTTCTTGAGACGTGGAGCTAGCGGGAGTATCAACCAATGTATCCGCATGAGCGAATAAAGGTAGGGCGCAAGCCACTGCAATGCTTAAGCGGGAAGGACTAAAGGTTGAACGAGCCAGCCTGGCGCGGGTGGAACAAGACATGGGGCAACACTCCGTATGTATTAAAACATAGCATCAGGGCTGCTGGCTGCCTTGCCTAATAAAAGGCTGGGTGGCTGGCAAAATTAATGTTTGGATTAAAGTTAATGGTGTACTGATTACTTGGTCAGGATCAGTTTGCCTGATTTTGTTTGGCGCAGTTGATACTGTTCGCCTTGGTGCTGAATAATGACTTTTCCCTCGTCGCCTAACAGTGCGTGACTGTCAATCGTTGCCGCAGCCGAGGTATATAGCGTAGGGCTTTGGTGAGTCGACAAATTCAGCAGATCAACTGATTGAGGATCAATATTCGGCTTTTCCATATGCGCTCTTTCTTACAAATAGTAAGTGAATGTTAATTGTTATCACAATGAGAATCATTATCATGAAATGCGCTTGGCACAGCAAGATATTTTTGCAAAAAATGTGAACCTTTTTATGGTTTCAGCATCGGGTCAATCAGCGCGAAAATTTTCCCGTATGAACTTTCATCATCTATCAGCATTTGGATAAGCAAGGCAACGTCAGCACGACGAATAAGTCCATGTGCCTCTCCCTGAATACACTGGCCGTTTCCGGTTGCTTCGCCGTTGAATAGCCCACCTGGGCGCAAAATACAGCTTTGTAGCTGACTGGTTTGCAGCCAGCATTCCGCCAGTGATTTCTCACGCACTGCTTGTCCAAAGGCCTTTTTGGCACGTTCAGAGAGGGTAGGCCAACTATCTCCACAGCCAATAGAGGTGACTAGCATCATATGGGTGAGGCCACAGCGCTCAGCGGTATCAATGATCAGTCGATTCCCCAGATAGTCGCCTTCACGGCTGCCTAATGTAGAGACAATTCGAGCTTTTTCGCCTGCCATCCGACAGATTTTTTCAACCTGATCCACGTTGAGTGCATCGCCTTCAAGCACCGTTACACCTTTTTTGCGTAGAGTGTCGGCCTGCTCTGGGTTTCTGACGAGTGCAAAAATAGGGCGCTTTTCGTGTAGACCTAGAGTGACCAATTCGGCACCTACGCCGCTGCCCGCACCGAAGATTAACCAAGGTGTCATACACAAGACTCCAGCTTTGTTGCGATCTTGCTAGGCAACGCACGGAAGGCGTCTAACTGTTCGGTCAGCAATTTGCGGTGGCTATCGCGGCCAACAAAAATTTTCATCATGGCGCGGCCAGCCTCGTTGATGAACCAGACTGATGCGGTGTCCATTCCCATAAATGGGCGCTCGACCAGCGCGATATGTCGGCAATGAGTAGCGCGAATGTGGCCACTGAGACCTTTTTTACCGCGTAAGTTAAAGAAACCATGGCGATGAGTGCCGGTGGGTAATTCGCCATGAAACTCAAGGATTAAGTCATCATTGTTGACCAGCGTAGTGACGTCGCCCCACTGGGTGATTTCATCCCAAACCATATCAAACTGTGCACCGTCAAAGATCTGCGCACCCGGGGTTAAACGAATAACGTCTAACGGAGTGACGTTGTAACGCTTGGCAATATCTTCAACCGTGCCGTCTGGGTTGGTGCTTAGGTATGCCATTAAATCGTGTTGTTGTGCAGAAGAGGGAGTGCTCATGCTGTTGGCTCCAAAATAGGTTGATTGGTTTCTAATAGTTGAGGGACAAGGGTTTGTAATGCCTGCATAAGGTTGCTCGCCCAGAAACGGCCAGCGGGAGTCAGGCGAAAACGAGTTCCGTTAACCTGCATTAAGCCGCATTTCTGCCACTGTTGCAGTAACGGAAGGAGAGGTGATGGATCGGGAAGTACGCGTTTAAGGTCGAAATGTCCCACCTCAATGCCGCCTTGCAGCGCCAAACGCCAGCGGTGCTGCTCGCTGCGTGACGTCATCATCATGATCGGCTTGCGCCCTTCATCTAGCTTTTGATAATAACGTTCAAGGCTGCGTTCCATCATATAAGACTGACCGTCGATGTTTCCGCCAGCACAGCTGCCAAAAGCAAGGCAGTCCGCCCCTTGTTTGATCAGCAGATTGTACAGATTTCGCTCCCTTGTGGTGCGCGCCCAATGGCTGTTACTGAGCTGACGCCAGCCTTCATCGGCTAAAAAGGCTTCTCCCGTGAGGTAAAAGTCTCGGCGTTGAGTGACGTCGGGGAGCGTTACTCGTTTGTTTTCAACGGCCTTTCCCAACGGAGTAGAAGGCAAAAGGTTAAGCGCATAGAGGTCAACGCCGTCTAACGGTAGATCGCTGACAATGTCGAGATCGTTTTGCCAGTCTTGCATGGTTTGTTCTGGCAGGCCAAACATGAGGTCGCACACCACGGCCGCACGATCGCGTTCAGCCAATTGGCGCATAAACGCAACGGCTTCTTCGCCAGTAGCTCGACGCCCCATACGCTGACGGATGCGGGTATTGAAGGTTTGAATACCGATCGAAAAGCGGTTTGCTCCGGCTTCAAGGCAGGCATCGACGCGTTCATCATCGAAATTGAGAATACGGCCTTCAACGGTGATTTCACAGTCTGGAGCCAACGGAAGCAGGCGTTTCAGCGTGCTGATAATACGATGTAGCTGAGACGCCGACAGCGCGGTCGGCGTGCCTCCGCCAAAATAGATCGCGTGGATAGGCGCAGACTGATGAAGCGGGCTTGAAGCCTCCATTTCAATTTCGCGCACCAGATAGTCGCAATATTGTTCGGTTGCTTCTGTTTCCAGTTTATTTTGATAGAAACCGCAGAATTTGCAGTGTGTCGCACAGAAGGGAATATGCAGGTACAACAGGCGCTTATTCGCCTCGACGCTGCTATTCAGAATGCTTTGCCAGTGTTGATCAATGCTTTCTGGCGAGACTGGCTTTTGATTTCGCCATGGCATGGTTGCCCATCGGTCACGGAAAGGAATACCTTCTTCCGCGGCGAAATAGGGCGCTAGATCCAAATACATGCGCAAATTTCCTTGGTGACTTTTTTGATAAAGGTCGACATTAAATGATAATCATACTCATTTGATCAACAGGGAAATCACTATAGAATGATCTACGTCAAAACGAAATGATAATTAATACAAGCATGATTAAGGCGTAATCAAGCGAAAAAAAACCGGCTCGATGGCCGGTTCATGAAGACGACGAGTGTGAATTAGGATGATGACAGCCGAGCGCTAACGGCATCGGCCAGTAACTCGAGTAAAGTTTCGGTATCTTTCCAGCTCAAACACGGATCGGTGATTGACTGGCCGTAGGTAAGTGATTGTCCCGGAACATTTTTCTGCGTTCCTTCGACTAAGAAACTTTCAGCCATGACGCCTACGATGGCCTGTGACCCATCGCGGATTTGTTGTCCGACATTAGCGGCTACGTCTAGCTGACGACGGTGCATTTTTTGGCAGTTACCATGGCTGAAGTCGATAACCAGATGCTCAGGCAAATCAAACTCACGCAGGCTGTCGCAGGCACTGGCGATGTCATCGGCATGATAGTTCGGCGTTTTACCACCGCGCATAATGATATGCCCGTAGGGATTGCCGCTGGTTTGGTAGATGGTCATCTGGCCATGCTTATCGGGGGATAAGAACATATGGCTAGAACGCGCCGCACGGATGGCATCAATCGCAATACGTGTATTACCGTCGGTACCATTTTTGAAACCTACCGGACAGGAGAGCGCTGACGCCATCTCGCGATGGATTTGGCTTTCGGTGGTGCGTGCACCGATTGCCCCCCAACTGATCAGATCGGCGATATATTGACCGGTCACCATATCAAGGAACTCGGTGGCGGTTGGTACGCCTAATTCGTTCACCTTCAATAGCAGTTCACGAGCTAAGCGAATGCCGTGATTGACGCGGTATGAACCATTGAGATCGGGGTCGGAAATTAATCCTTTCCAGCCAATCACCGTGCGCGGTTTTTCAAAATAGGTCCGCATGACAATTTCCAAGCGGTCTTGGTATTTGTCACGCATTGCTGATAAACGCTGGGCGTAATCAACGGCAGCATTAATATCATGGATCGAGCAGGGGCCAACAATAACCAGTAGGCGTTTATCATCACCACCGAGTATGTGTTCAATTCGCTTGCGTGACGCTGTCACGTTCTCTGCGACCTGCAATCCAACAGGCAGTTGCTGCGCCAGTTCTTCAGGCGTAACAAGGGTGTCGATGCGCGCGGTTCGCAATTCATCGGTCTTGTGCATAACCATCTCTAAATCTGTTCTTCGCTACGGCAGGAGTACCGGGAAGTGATGACGATCACAATAAAGCAATTGACAAACAAATCAATAGCGGGCTGTTCATTTTATGTACGAATGACGTACTTTTTTACTAGTACATGTGTACAATGTGATTGGGTGTGTGTTTTTAACACAAAATAACGATGTAGGTATGAGGGAAAAAGCTCAAATTAATAACGCACAGAAACCACTATCCTGTGCGTATCTAGCGATGTGATTAGCGCTAATACATCCGTCTGCTTAAACCTAAAGTATCAAGGATCTTAGTGGCAATCTCTTCAACCGAGTGGTTAGTGGTGTTGAGGTAGCGTATCTGATTTTTGCGATATAGCGCTTCTACTTCCGCTAATTCTAAGCGGCACTGGCGCATGGAGGCATAGCGGCTGTTTTCGCGGCGTCCTTCACGAATTGCGGCTAGACGATCTGGATTTATCGTTAAGCCAAAGAGTTTATGCTGATGTGCCTTCAGTGCAGGAGGCAATTGTAGATTGTCCATATCATCAGCGGTGAACGGATAGTTTGCCGCACGGATACCAAACTGCATGGCGAGATAAAGACTGGTGGGGGTTTTTCCACATCGGGAAACGCCGAGCAGAATGACTTGCGCTTGGTCGAGGTTACGCAGCGAAATGCCGTCATCGTGCGCTAATGTATAATCAATGGCGGCGATGCGAGCATCGTATTTCAGCAAGTTATGTTCGGTTAAACCGTGCGTTAGATTCGCGACGTGCGCGGGGCTCATGCCCAGTTCGTCCTGCAAAGGGGCGACCAGAGAACGGACGATATCCTGACAAAAACCTTCACTGCTGTGAATGATTTCACGAATTTTTGGCGAGACAATCGAGTAGAACACCAGCGGGCGAGAGCCGGTGCGATGATAGATATCATTAATTTGCTGACACACGGCTTCAGCGCGCGTTTCAGTTTCAACAAAGGGTAACGTAAAAGAGGTGATATCGACGGGGAATTGCGAGAGCACCGCATGTCCGAGAACCTCGGCGGTGATTGCCGTGCCATCTGAAATATAAAATACGCTTCTTTCCACTCCGCGCTCCTGTAGGGACTTTCTTGTGTTGTTCCTACTCTAGCGCACTCACATTTTATTTACATATTTTATATTTCAAACTGGTGGCATCGATACGGCTTTGCTCTTGCGCTGAGAACTTAGCCGAAGAAGCAGCCAAATTCATCGCGATCGACAATGCGCATGGCGATGCTGAAAGAAGGAACGGTGTCATCTTGATAGAGGTGCCATTCAGCGTTTGGGCGCATCCAGTAGAGTGTCCACTGTTTAGTATCTTCGACGTAGGTAATTTTTATCGATGGATGTTCAACCATCTTGGATTTCTTACTGTCGTCGGTGGCATGCAACTCGTAAATGTCGATGTCATGACCTTTGATACGGTACTGAAGGTCTGATTCATGTCGCATATTCTCAGCAGGACGGCGTTTAGACAAAAATAGATCCATGCAGCGAGTGATATCTTGAAGCTCTGATTCAGTGAAAATCATGGTATTAACCTTAAAGCGATGAGCATACTAATTTAGTGAGCATCCTGACTTGGGAGACCGTCTATAGTGACGCTATGCCTATTTACGTATACCCACATCGTTGACGTTGAACCGGCAGCTGGCTTGTTGTTCGATAACGCGAACGACAGGTTACTGATACAAAACCAAGGATTTGGGGTATGGTTAAACAACTGAAAAGGCCAACAATTTAGGAAATAGGCCTGAAGCTCGTATAAAAATGGTATTTTAACTAAACATAAGGAAAATCATGAAAATAATGGGAATAGTCTCATAATTTCACCCTATGTAGATGCATAAAAATACGTTTATTTGAGCAAAAAAGCAAATTCCCTGACAGGGATAGCGCTGAAAATGATTTAAATGATGTTTTTAGCAGGAATAAAACTCGGCGGCATCGAGATGTGCTTTTCTAAAATAGTTAAAATGTCGCTATCAATCGTTTCATCAAATTTTCTAGCAAAAAGATTTTTGCTAGAACATAACTGTTTTTCATCCAGACTCGTGAAGTCACGGGGTCTAAGCTTAATATCTCCCATTGGGATCCAGTCAATAGCTCTTTTATCGTCATTGATTACGCTAGGGGGATAAGAGGTATTCATCAATACGGTTTGGAAGAAACCTTCGTCTGCGATGAGCGAATGGCGATAAAAATCACGAAATTTCTTAATTTCATCGCTGTGAGTGACAAATTCACAAAACTCTCGACATAAGATCATCCACTGATTGCCAATGTAAGGCGTAACGTCTTTCATGAAGGGGCGATTTCTGGAAGGTACTTCAGTGATGTTACGTCCTGATTCCTCGACATATTTTTCTATCCGATGCAGGGTTTCAGGGCGAGTGTCTTTTTGGTTAGACATTTTAATGAAGTTGCGACCTTTATTTTTTTTAAGAAATTGGCAAATATTTTCTTGGGATTGCAGTGGGAAGTCCTGACCGCTGAGGTTAATGAAGAACTCCCAAGAATCACTTTTTTCTAACAGCATTTTCATGCCACGTAATTCTGCATCCACTAAACTATAGCCGCCCCAGTTGGCATCCATGCTTTCTATTAAAGATGCATTGGGGTATTCGCTCAGGAAGTGGTGGATATCTTGATGAATTTCTTCGCTTGAGCTTTTATCTATATGGACAACATATTGGTTATCCGCATGATAAATGGCTTTAAAGAGTCGCTTGAATTGGTTCGGATAGCGGTGGACAAGCAGGAAATAGGCAAGCATAGAAATTCCTTGGTGAGAATTAAATTCTATTAAACAGACGGAAAGCATAGCGCTTCGTTATGCTTCGTATGCACATGAAGAAAATGAAAATTAAAAAATCTGATGGACGTGAAATGCGAGAACGCGTTGGAGAGATATTCACAACAGCCGAGTCGTGAAAATATTAATAATGGGAGGAATTTATTCTTCTGGCTGATGATGGAGCAACTTAACACCGATGTAAGGTAATAGCTATTTATAAATACAATGCTTATTTAGAGGACTGCTCAACCCGCGCTGAGACGATGTGCCGCAGAGATATCGTGTGAGGGGCGTAACCAAATCATATGGACATAATAACTATAGTAATCGTTTGCCTGTGAAGAATTGATTGACCTTGGTTTTGCTCTGGTTATTAGCTGACGGATTTCAGCTTGTCAGAGTAAAAAAGTGCGGTTTGAAGAAAATTCATGATATTTACCAATAGGTGGATCGATTCACCTGTCTTGGCGAAACCTCACATTGTGCTAGTCTGAAAACGCCGAATTTGCGGCCACAATTATTTTCTGTACCCATCTTTGAATGTGAAAAGGATTGTCTCGATGTCTAGTAACGGCCCTGACTTGCATAACGTGCTTTGGTACAACCAGCTCGGAATGCACGATGTTGATCGGGTGGGGGGCAAAAATGCCTCTCTGGGTGAAATGATCACCAATCTGTCTGAGCTTGGTGTTTCCGTGCCGAATGGTTTTGCCACCACAGCACAAGCGTTCAATGATTTTCTCGAACAAAGCGGTGTCAATCAGCGTATTTACGAATTGCTGGATAAGACAGATATCGATGACGTTGCACAACTGGCTAAAGCGGGCGCACAGATCCGCCAATGGGTCGTTGAAACGCCATTTACTCCTGAGCTAGAGCGCGACATTCGCAGCGCATATCAACAGCTCGCCCAAGACAATGCCGATGCCTCTTTCGCCGTGCGCTCTTCGGCCACCGCTGAAGATATGCCAGACGCATCGTTTGCTGGTCAGCAAGAAACCTTCCTTAACGTTCAGGGCATTGAAGCCGTTATGGTCGCGGTGAAGCACGTCTTTGCTTCGCTGTTTAACGATCGTGCGATCTCCTACCGCGTGCATCAAGGGTACGATCATCGCGGCGTAGCACTGTCTGCTGGCGTACAACTGATGGTGCGCTCAGACTTGGCTGCTGCTGGTGTTATGTTCACGATTGATACTGAGTCTGGTTTTGACCAAGTCGTGTTTATCACGTCGGCCTATGGCTTAGGTGAAATGGTGGTGCAGGGCGCGGTTAACCCAGACGAATTCTATGTGCACAAGCCAACGCTGCAAAATGGTAAACCCGCGATTGTGCGTAGAACCATGGGCTCGAAGAAAATCCGTATGGTGTATGCCGATAGTCAAGAGCACGGTAAGCAGGTACGTATTGAAGATGTTGAAGAGGCGGCGCGCAATCGTTTCAGTTTGAACGATCACGAAGTCGAGCAATTGGCGCATCAGGCTTTGATGATTGAGAAACACTATGGCCGCCCGATGGATATCGAATGGGCCAAAGATGGTCATACCGGTAAGTTATATATTGTTCAAGCGCGTCCAGAAACCGTTCGTTCTAACGAACAGGTGATGGAACGTTATCAACTGACAGGACATAGCGAAGTATTGACTGAAGGCCGTGCTATCGGCCATCGCATCGGTGCAGGTCCGGTTAAGGTAATTCATGATATCAGCGAGATGAACCGCATCGAGCCGGGTGATGTGTTGGTTACCGATATGACCGATCCCGATTGGGAGCCGATCATGAAGAAAGCGTCGGCAATCGTGACTAACCGTGGTGGGCGTACTTGCCATGCGGCGATTATTGCTCGTGAACTGGGCATTCCGGCCGTCGTTGGCTGCGGTGATGCAACAGATCACTTAAAAGACGGTCAGAAAGTGACGGTCTCCTGCGCAGAGGGTGACACGGGCTATGTTTACAGCGACATGCTGGATTTTACGGTGCATAGCTCTCAGGTATCGACGATGCCTGAACTGCCGCTGAAAATTATGATGAATATCGGCAATCCCGATCGCGCTTTCGACTTTGCACGTTTGCCAAACGAAGGTGTGGGCTTAGCCCGCTTAGAATTTATCATTAACCGTATGATCGGTGTCCATCCGCGCGCGCTGCTGGAGTTTGATCAGCAAGATGCTGAGACACAGGCTGAAATCAAGCAGATGATGCAGGGCTATGATAGCCCGGTTGAATTTTACGTGGGACGTTTGACGGAGGGCATCGCTACTTTGGCCGCCGCGTTCTGGCCAAAACGCGTTATCGTGCGCCTGTCAGACTTTAAGTCTAATGAATATGCCAATCTGGTGGGCGGTGAGCGCTATGAACCGCATGAAGAGAACCCAATGCTGGGCTTCCGCGGAGCAGGTCGTTATGTTGCTGACAGCTTCAAAGATTGCTTTGCGTTAGAGTGCGCTGCAGTGAAACGCGTGCGCAACGATATGGGGCTGACTAACGTCGAAGTCATGATCCCGTTTGTTCGTACCGTTGCACAAGCAGAAGCGGTAGTGAATCAACTCGCGTCCGAGGGCTTAAAGCGTGGCGAGAACGGGTTGAAAGTCATCATGATGTGCGAGATCCCGTCAAATGCGTTGTTAGCAGAGCAGTTCCTTGAGTATTTCGATGGTTTCTCTATCGGCTCTAATGATATGACTCAGCTTACGCTTGGCTTAGACCGTGACTCTGGCGTCGTTTCAGAACTGTTTGACGAACGTAATGAGGCCGTGAAGGCGTTGCTCTCAATGGCGATACGAGCAGCGAAAGCACAAGGAAAATATGTGGGTATTTGTGGGCAGGGTCCATCGGATCATGAAGATTTTGCACGCTGGCTGATGGACGAAGGTATTGATAGTTTGTCCTTGAATCCTGATACTGTTGTTCAAACGTGGATTAATTTGTCAGAAAAATAGATTTGCATATTAATTATACGTAATTATTTCTAAGCGGCTGCTAAATACAGTCGCTTTTTTTTGCTTAATTTCGCAAAGCCGCAGGTGAAAATAGATGGGTTAGCAAGAAAATGATTGATTATTCATCGATCAAAAAACAATAAAAAAAAAGCCCATCATAGGGTGATGGGCAAAGACTACACACAGCAATTCGGTAAGAAGTGACGCTTGAACAAGCGGCTCCTTTAGGGGTACTTAGCAATCTAAGTTACTGAACATGATAGGTATCATGGCTTGCATCGTCATTAAGAATCATCTGAATAACATTGAAGACTTATTATATAACGAATTATCGGGATAACGACAATGACTTTTGTGAAGAGAATTAAGAATATTCCCTAAAGGATGAAAAAGTAGACAGTAATATAAAAGGTAAATACTTATTTATTATTTATTAAGCGAGCAAGTTAAGGATATTCTTAATTTCACGGTTTAAAAACACGAATTATCTGATTAATTAAAACGGGGCCCATGGCCCCGTGATAGTTTATATATACAAATATATTATAATTGATCCAGTTCCTTCGCCACTTGCTCCACATCTTTACTTGGTTCAGGGGCTTCGTGAACCCATGCCGAGACCAGACGATACGAGACGGCAAGAACCACTGGCCCAATGAATAGGCCAATCATACCGAAGGCTAGCAGCCCACCGATAACGCCAGATAAAATGAGGATCATGGGGAGATCTGCGCCCATCCGGATGAGCGCTGGGCGGAGGAAATTGTCCAGCGTACCGACCACACAACTCCAGACGAGCAATACGGTGCCCCACGTTGTATCACCGGTCCAGTAGAGCCAGATGATAGCAGGGACTAACACCAGCAATGGACCTAGCTGTGCCAGACAACAAATGAACATTAAGACCGTGAGCAGCGTGGCATAACCGATACCGCTGATAGCCAAGCCAATCCCGCCAAGAACGGATTGTACTAATGCAGTGACCACCACACCAAGAGCAACGGCTCGAATGGCCTGAGCGGCCAGTACCACGGCGGCGTCGCCACGGTCAGAGCCTAAACGGATCGCAAAATGGCGGATGCCTAAGGCGACGTCTTCACCCCGGCTATATAAAAGTGCACTAAATAACAGCATCAGCGAACAATGCAGCACAAAAGAGCCTACGTGAGCTGCCTGTGCGACAAACCAAGTGATGGTTTGTCCGATATAGGGCTGGATTTTGGCAATGATGATACTGCCGCCACCCGCTAACATTGAGTGCCAACTGTTATAGAGCTTATGCCCCACCGCAGGAATGCTTTTTAGCCAGAGTAGGTCTGGAACAGACCAATTTTTAGCGGAAGAGGCCCAGTCTAAAACAGGGCCGCTATTATCGATTAGGCTGCCAATCACTAAAGCGATAGGAATAATAAAAAGCAGAAGAAGTAACATCGTCATCAGGAGTACAGCTATCCAGCGTTTACCCCAAAATATGTTCTGTAGCTTAATAAGTACTGGCCAGGTGGCAATAACAATCATGCTTGCCCAAGCGAATCCAAGAATAAATGGTCTCACTACCCACAGGCAGGCAACTATCATGAGGGATACAAACAAAACCCCAAACATAATGCGGGGTAAGTCGTATTTGTGCTGCGAATTATACATTTGAAATCCATCCTAAAATAGAACATTGAGTTCCCTATGCCTATGATGAACTATCATTGGCAAAAACCCTAGCGCCTCTATGTAAGCAAGCATAGCAGCTGGATGTTATTTGAGCGTGGATATTCAATTAATTAAAAGAAAAACCCACTGAGATATGATCGACAGTGGGGGCAGAGCAAAAGATAACTTAGAGGGTGGTGAAATAATGAGCGATAAAAGCGATCACCGTAGCAGCTGAAAATAACTGCGCAATAAATTCGATGGAAGTTTTAGGGAAATACATCAGTGAACTCACTCAATAGCGATAACCAGAGTTGCAGTATCTATTTCGAATCTTAACGAAACATTAAGAAATAGCCGTGAGCGGTTTTTTTACCGATACGTTTTTTCATCAACATAAAGTTCGGAGAATTTCGCGCGTAGGCAGCGATATCGTTTGCATGGTTGCAATCGCTTTGTTAGTAAAAGGTAAATTTTGTTTGGGTTCCCATCGGCATCCACACATTTTTTGTGATAGCTTCTTAAGGTTCGTATTTTTGTCTGAGGCAAAAATGCGTATGAATAATAAGAAAGGATGAATCTGCCTTTCAGGTTCAGGAACTGCGTACAGGCGCAGATAGTTTGAATGTGAGCACGCTTTGATAACTCTTATTTGATAAGCCTCCATGACAGGGTCGAGACGGATGATCCCACAAATTTCACAGGCGCCAGGACTCGTTCAACGAGTGCTAGATTTCTTACAGTCGCTGAAGGTCAGCGGTTTTACCGGCGATACTGACACGAGTTATGCCGCCCGTCTGACAATGGCGACGGATAATAGTATTTACCAGCTTTTACCTGATGCAGTACTTTTTCCGCGCTCTACGCCGGATGTTGCGCTTATCGCGAGGTTAGCCAGCGAAGAGCCTTACCGCACGCTGGTCTTTACTCCGCGCGGTGGCGGCACGGGCACCAACGGACAGTCGCTCAATCGCGGTATTGTGGTGGATATGTCTCGCTACATGAATCGCATTTTGGAGATCAATCCGCAGGAAGGCTGGGTAAGAGTGGAAGCTGGCGTGATTAAAGATCAGCTGAATCAATATCTAAAACCCTATGGTTACTTCTTTGCGCCTGAGCTTTCCACCAGCAACCGCGCTACGCTCGGCGGCATGATAAATACCGATGCTTCAGGACAGGGGTCACTGGTTTACGGCAAAACATCCGATCACGTTTTGGCACTGCGCACGGTTCTGCTAGGGGGCGAATTACTCGATACTGCACCTATTCCCGTTGAGTTAGCAGAAAAGCTGGCGAACAGTGGTACTAAGAGCGGCAATATCTACCGCGCAGTGTTGGATTCCTGTCGTGATAATCGTGCGTTGATTATTGAAAAGTTTCCCGTCCTAAACCGTTTCTTGACCGGCTACGACCTGCGTCACGTATTCAGCGACGATTTACAGACCTTCGATCTGACTCGCATTATTACCGGTTCAGAAGGGACGTTGACCTTTGTTACCGAAGCTAAGTTGGATATCACGCCGATCCCGAAAGTGCGGCGCTTGGTCAACATCAAATATGACTCCTTTGATTCCGCGCTACGTAACGCACCTTATATGGTTGAAGCTAAAGCGTTGTCGGTAGAAACCGTCGATTCTCGGGTGTTGAATCTGGCGCGTGAAGATATCGTTTGGCACTCGGTTAGCGAACTGATCCTTGATGTCCCTGATAAAGAGATGCTGGGCTTAAATATCGTTGAGTTTGCTGGGGATGATGCCGCGTTGATCGACGAGCGTGTTGCGGCGCTATGTCAGCGCATGGATGAGCTAATGGCCACGCAGCAGGCCGGCGTCATTGGGTATCAGGTTTGCGAAGAGCTTGCTGGTATTGAGCGAATCTATGCGATGCGCAAAAAAGCCGTAGGTCTGCTGGGGAATGCCAAAGGACAAGCGAAGCCCATTCCCTTTGTTGAAGATACCTGCGTGCCGCCACAGCATCTGGCTGACTATATTGCCGAATTCCGCGCTTTACTTGATAGTCATCAACTGACCTATGGCATGTTTGGGCACGTAGATGCTGGCGTCCTACACGTACGTCCTGCTTTAGATATGTGCGATCCGCAGCAGGAAATGCTGATGAAAACGTTATCGGATAACGTTGTGGAACTGACGGCCAAATACGGCGGGCTTTTGTGGGGAGAACATGGCAAAGGTTTTCGTGCCCAGTACAGCCCCGCGTTTTTTGGTGAGGCGTTATTTACTGAACTGCGTCGCGTTAAAGCGGCGTTTGATCCAGATAATCGATTAAATCCGGGCAAAATCTGTCCTCCTTTGGGATGCGATGAACCGATGATGCAGGTTGATGCAGACAAACGAGGCACCTTCGATCGACGTATTCCGCTTGAGGTACGTAGTGAATTTCGCGGCGCAATGGAGTGTAACGGTAACGGCCTGTGCTTTAACTTTGATGTTCGTAGTCCGATGTGCCCTTCGATGAAAATCACCGGCGACCGCATTCACTCACCGAAAGGACGAGCGACATTGGTACGTGAATGGCTGCGTTTACTTTCGGAACAGGGGGTTGACCCGTTAACGCTGGAACAAACGCTGGGTGAGCAGTCTACCGTGCGTGCGATGATCGAAAAAACGCGTAATACGTGGCACGCGAAAAAGGGTGAGTACGATTTCTCCCACGAGGTGAAAGAGGCGATGTCGGGCTGTTTGGCCTGCAAAGCGTGTTCGACACAGTGCCCGATTAAAATTGACGTGCCGGGTTTCCGTTCGCGTTTCCTTCAGTTGTATCACACTCGCTATCTGCGTCCGGTGCGAGATTATCTGGTTGCAGGCGTGGAAAGCTATACGCCGCTAATGGCCAAAGCGCCGAAGGTGTTTAACTTCTTCTTTAGCCAGCCGTGGCTGCGTAAGATGAGTGAAAAGCGTATCGGTATGGTGGATTTGCCTCTGTTATCCACGCCAACGCTCAAACAGTCGTTGGCTGGGCACAGCGCTTACCAAACCACATTAGAACAGTTAGAAAAGCTCGGCGAGTCAGATCGCCTGCGGCATGTGCTGATCGTACAAGATCCGTTTACTACCTACTATGATGCGCAGGTAGTGGCTGATTTTGTGCGGTTGGTTGAACGATTAGGCTTCCAGCCGGTTTTACTGCCGTTCTCGCCGAACGGCAAGGCGCAGCACATTAAAGGTTTCCTGACTCGTTTTGCTAAAACCGCGCAGAAGACGGCTGATTTCCTGAATCGAATTGCGCGGCTGGGTATGCCGATGGTGGGTGTTGACCCCGCGCTAGTACTTTGCTATCGGGATGAATATCGCGAAATTTTAGGTCAGCAGCGCGGTGATTTTAGCGTCCAACTGGTACATGAGTGGTTGCTGAAAGCGTTACCGGAGCGAGAAACATTACCGCCACAAACCGGTGAGGCATGGTATCTTTTCGGCCATTGTACTGAAACTACGGCGCTGCCAGCGAGCACTCAGCAATGGCAGAAGATTTTTGCTCGCTATGGTGCAACGCTAGAAAATGTCAGTGTTGGATGCTGCGGAATGGCTGGGACCTATGGTCACGAGAGTAAAAATTTGGCTAACTCACTAGGCATTTATGAGCTGTCGTGGCATCAGGCGCTGCAACGTTTACCGCGTCAACGCTGCCTCGCTCCCGGATATTCTTGCCGTAGCCAGGTCAAACGTATTGAAGGTAACGGGTTACGTCATCCATTACAGGCACTTTTGGAGATTGTTCGATGATTTGGAAACGTGCGGCAACGCTGGAACAGCTTAATCAGATCGGCCATGATTGTATGGTAGGGCACTTAGACATTCAGATCACTCGAATAGGCGACGATGAGTTGGAAGGTACGATGCCAGTCGATCATCGAACGACTCAGCCTTTTGGACTGCTGCACGGTGGTGCCTCGGTGGTCTTGGCTGAAACGCTGGGTTCGCTGGCGGGATATTTATGCACCGAAGGTAAACAACAGGTGGTTGGGCTGGAAATCAATGCTAATCACATACGATCTGCGCGTGAGGGGCGAGTACGTGGTGTCTGTAAGGCAATACATATTGGCCGCCGCCATCAGGTATGGCAGACCGAGATTTTTGATGAGCAAAACCGGTTGTGCTGCACTTCTAGACTCACGACGGCGGTAATTGAAACGGCTTAGCACCAGAGCCCAGATTTGATACGCCCTTCAGTGCAAACTGTGGGGCGTATTAGTTTACGGATTGGCAAGTATGATAAGTTAAACGAAGGTTTAAATTTCAAGGCGTTAAGGCTAATATTAACGACAGTGTTTGGGTAATATAAAGGGGATGTTGTGACAGACGTTAATGTCATTTCAGGCGAACAATTAAAGATTCAGGATGCGGTTTACGCTTTACAGCTTGACGGTAAGGGAGGCAGCGTTCCTGTGACGGACCTGACTCAGGCATCGTGTGAACATCCCTGCTGGCTGCATTTGGATTACGCGCGTGAAGAGAGTCAGAACTGGCTGAATAGTACCTCTTTGCTGCCTGATTCAGTACGTGAATGCTTGGGCGGTGAAAGCATGCGCCCGCGAGTCACGCGTCTGGGTGATGGCACGATGATTACGCTTCGCAGCATAAACTTCAATAATGATTCCCGCCCAGACCAGCTGGTGGTTATTCGTTTGTACATGACGGATAAGCTGGTGGTATCGACTCGCCATCGCAAGGTTTACGCCATCGATGAAGTGCTGACCGATCTGCAAAACGGTACGGGCCCTGTAAGCAGCGGTGATTTATTGGTACAGGTCGCCGATGCACTGACCGATCATGCCAGCGAATTTATTGAAGATCTGCATGACAAGATTATTGATTTAGAAGATAACCTACTGGATCAGCAAACGCCAGAAAGAGGGCAGCTCGCGCTCATCCGTAAGCAGTTGATTGTTCTACGCCGCTACATGGCGCCGCAGCGTGATGTGTTTGCACGTTTAGCCAGCGAGCGTTTGCCGTGGATGACCGATGACGATCGCCGCCGCATGCAGGATATTTCAGATCGCTTAGGTCGAGGGTTAGATGATTTAGACGGCAGCATCGCACGTACCGCTATTTTGGCCGATGAAATCTCAAACTTGATGGCGGATGCAATGAACCGCCGCACATACACGATGTCGCTTCTCGCTATGTTGTTCTTGCCGACGACGTTTTTGACCGGTTTATTTGGCGTTAACCTTGGAGGCATTCCGGGGAATACTTCACCGGTTGCCTTCGCGACATTTTGCTTTTTGCTAGTTTTATTGTGCGTTTGCGTTGTGGTCTGGTTAAAACGCAGTAAATGGTTATAGTGAGTTATGCGGTAAAATTTTGTGGTAAATCAAATAAATCGGAATGAAAGGGTAAAACAGCCTGCGATATTGAGCCACATCAACATTTATCCTTTAGAGGTAGGGCAAACTTCATCTCGCAGGTGAATGCAACGCCAAGCGATGGGCGTTGCGCTCCATATTGTCTTACTTCCTAATTTTTGAATTATTGCATAGCACATTTAATTCGTAACATGCCGACTTTAGTCGGCATTTTTTTTGCCTGAAACCTAGCCTAATACCTATCGAACCCTTCATCCCGCGGGTCTCCTTATCGCCCACTTTCATTTTTGTACTCTGGATATTTCGTTTTTCAACGAAGCATTCTCGAACGAAATCGCTAGATTAATGCTTATCAACCGACCGGAGGGGAAATGATGATAGCAGTGATCTTTGAGGCTAATTCGTACCTAGATAAGCAGGCCCGCTATTTAGAAATCGCAAGTGAATTGAGACCATTACTCGAGCGGATTGACGGTTTTATTGCGATAGAGCGATTCCAGAGCCTGTTGGAGCCGGGGAAGATCTTGTCACTGTCTTGGTGGCGTGACGAAGAATCGGTTTTGGCATGGAAGAAGAATGTCTTTCATCAAGAAGCACAGGCTGAAGGGCGTGAGTCTATTTTCTCGTATTACCGAATCAGAGTGGCCCATGTCTTCAGGGATTACTCATCAGAAAATAGAGGGAAATGAGCATGTATGATATGCATATTATCTTGAAAAACTCGCCTGGAGAGCTGGCTTGGTTAGGAAAAACGCTGGCACTTAACGGTATCGGAATCGAAGGAGGCGGCGTCTTTGCGTTAGGCGGTGAAAGCCACGCTCACTTTCTGGTCGCCGACGGCTATAAGGCCAAAACGGTTCTTGAGAGCGAAGGATTTCGCGTCTACGGCGTATGCCGCCCGTTGATCAGAGTGCTAAGGCAGGAACGTTTAGGGGAATTGGGGGCAATTGCGGCAGCGCTATCTGAGAAAGGTGTTAATATTTTAACTCAATATAGCGATCATGCTAACCAGCTTATTCTCATCACGGATAATGACATAATCGCTCAGCAAGCCACCGAAAAGTGGGCTGTGAAGGTCTAATAGATATGCATAACACGATAAATGCCGAGCAGTTTACTCGTGCTGATGTGCTTGAAGACGCCATGTCTGGCGTGGCTGCTGCCATGTCAGATCCGTCTCGCGTAAAGATACTTTGTGCGTTGATGGACGGAAGGGCATGGACGGCAACTGAACTGGCCGCCGTTACAGACGTCGCGTCCTCAACGGCCAGCGCGCACCTTAACCGGCTCTTAACGAATAAGTTGATTATCTGTTTATCGCAGGGACGGCATCGCTATTATCGTTTGTCGGGAAAGGAAACTGCCGAGCTAATTGAGATGATGATGGGGATTTCATGGCAACTCCATCCTACACCTGCAACGAGAACGCCGATTGAATTGCGTATGCTTCGGACCTGCTACGATCATCTTGCGGGTGAGATTGCGGTGAAAATATATGATGCAATGAGCCATGCTGGATGGTTTGGCGCAGATGGGACATTTTTAACGGATGAAGGGTTTCGACAATTCAAAATATTGGGCATCGATCTAGAACATAAAACCAAGCGAAAGATCTGCTGTGGCTGCCTTGATTGGAGCGAAAGGCGGTTTCACCTCGGTGGCGAAGCAGGGGCACAATTTTTTGCGCTGTGCGAACACAAACATTGGCTACAAAAAGTTGCGGGTTTTCGTCAGGTCAATATGACGTCGAATGGAAGGAAGGCCATTGCGCGACTGTTTCAGATTGAGTGTTGATACAACGGTTGAAAAAACGCCGCTGGACGCGGCGTTAATCTAAGGCTCAGGCGAATTATTTAACTTCAACCACGTCCAGACGAATCGCATTATCAAAGTTTGGCGCGTCTTCATCCTCGGTTAATCCCACAGGGACTAACGGAAGCTCTTCACGATCAAAGGCCAAGTCACCACCGTCAACCACTTCACTCCCGTGCTGGATCCCTTTGAAATCGAACAGGTTGGTATCAGCTAAGTGAGAAGGCACCACATTTTGCATTGCGCTAAACATGGTTTCGATACGACCAGGGTGACGGCGATCCCAATCACGCAGCATATCTTTAATCACCTGACGCTGTAAGTTTGGCTGTGATCCGCACAGATTGCACGGAATAATCGGGAACGCGCGTGCTTCGGCAAAACGCTCAATGTCTTTTTCACGGCAATAAGCCAGAGGGCGAATGACGATATGTTTGCCATCGTCGCTCATCAGCTTTGGTGGCATGCCTTTTAGTTTGCCGCCGTAGAACATGTTTAAGAACAGCGTCTGCAGCATATCGTCACGGTGATGGCCTAGTGCAATCTTGGTTGCGCCCAACTCGGTTGCCGTGCGGTATAAAATTCCGCGACGCAGACGCGAGCACAGGGAGCAGGTAGTTTTCCCTTCGGGAATCTTCTCTTTCACAATCCCGTAGGTATTTTCTTCTACAATTTTGTATTCCACACCGATGCTGTCTAAATAGGCCGGTAGAATATCTTCTGGGAATCCTGGCTGTTTTTGATCGAGATTAACCGCCACTAAACTGAAGTTGATAGGGGCGCTTTGCTGTAGGTTACGCAGAATTTCCAGCATGGTGTAGCTATCTTTGCCGCCGGACAGGCAAACCATAATGCGGTCGCCTTCTTCGATCATGTTGTAATCGACAATGGCCTCACCGACGTTGCGGCGCAGGCGCTTTTGCAACTTGTTAAGGTTGTATTGCTCTTTCTTGCTTATGGTCTGATCTTCTGACATTGAATATGTATCCGGTGTTATTGGGCTCGCAGGGGAAAACGCCCTACAGGCAATAGTCGTTTCATGCGTAAGCGGGTCATCTGGCATTTTACCAGCTCATGGCACATAGCCGGAGGGATCCCGCGTTGCTGCGTGGCGTGTATGGTACGGATTACGGCGACGAATTCCAGTGGGTTTTACAGCTTTGTTCCATAAAGCACCGATAGCAGAAAGCGGATAGTATGACTTCTGCGTAGGATCGTGGCTCTGGACGTAACATTTCTCAACATCCTAGAACTGCTTGTTCGTGGTGTATCTTGGGATTGATAACCAATGTTACTGTATATATAAGATTATAGCGTGGGAATGTTAGCCTCGAGTTATATGTTTATATATATTCCTATTGTGTATTTATCATCTTTATATCATTTGTTTTTATCGTTAACGATGGCCTTATTCATTTTTTAGTATAACTTACTTTGATTAATATCGTTATGGGTGAAGTTAATACAACAACAAACATAATTAGCACCTTAAAAGGTTATATGTTGTTGACCTAAAAATTGACTAATTTACTATAACGACTGCGGTTCGTGCTGCAAATACATCATGGCTCGCGAATTGTATTCGACAGTGATGGATTTCAGTGAGAAATTTCACCGATGTAACACTCGTACGAATCAGAATCCAATATGTATTAAATGCAAGGGATTCAATTTATACATTGGACGTAGGCATTAATCCTCATGATGAAAAATGCAAAATTTTGGTTGGCAATGGCTGTAGCGTTCGATGCTATCGGATTTTTTAGTAGTTTCTTTGGTATATTGTCTGATGGGGCGGGTATCTTTAGTCATGGATGTGACCTGCAATGCTCCAATGATGTAGTGATATTCTTTACTGCCAGCGCATTACTTTTTGCGCTAGCATTGCTCTCCGCCACTTACTCGATATATCTTGCAAGAATGCAGTCAGGCAGAATCATAATAACGATTTTGTGTGTTCTGGCTGGGTTGATAGCCGTTTTTCCGTTGCTGATATTCTGTAGGACGTAATCGTAGTCAATTACAATGAATATTGAATAGATATTTATAGAAAACCTGAATGGTAGATAGATAAAAACTGAACTAAAAAATAATGAAACGTGATTTTTTGGCGAAGGGAAATAGGATTAACTTTATACATTGGATGTAGGGACTTATATCAATGGTGAATAATGAAAAAATTTGGTTGACTGTAGCTGTGGTGTTTAATGCGATGGGATTATTTAGCGGCGTCGTTGCTCTATTATCGGGTATCGGAGGTTGCATGCAATGCGGCGATATACCCATGGCCGCGGGTGTATTGTTTTTAGTTCTAGCCTTGTTATCAGCCCTTTACTCAGTACATCTTGCGATGCAGAAAGGAAGAGGTGTGATGATGATTTTGGGTGTTCTGGCAACGCTGGTAGCTTGCACTCCGCTTCTTTGGCTATTCTGGCAGTTTGCTCTTCGCTTTTAAACTATTTCAGCGGAGGATATATGTTATATAGATAAAAAACGAACTGAAAATAATGGAAAGTAATTTATTTCCTCAAGGAAGATAGATTTCATTTTTATATATTAGATTTAGGAACTCATATCGATGACAAGGAATTCAAAATTTTGGTTGGCAGTAGCAGTCGTATTTGATGCGTTGGGGTTATTTACCAGTTTCTTTGGTGTAATGATTGTCGGAGCGGGCGTTAGTGGAAGCGGATGTGGTCAGCAATGCTCTGCTAATTCTGAGATGTTCATTGCTATTGGTATATTCTTGTTGGTAGCGGCTCTTATATCAGCCATCAAATCAATACATCATGCAAAGACGCAGAAAGGAAGAGGCGTGATAACAGTTCTGGGGGTATTGGCTGCTCTGGTAGCGGGTTTCCTGCTTCTGGTGTTCTGTATGGTGTTATAAATTAGGCCTGCATTTATCGCTGACTGATACAGCATTTAAGTTAGCATGGCATAAAATGTGGATATTAGCTTGGTGACGCTGCGATATCGTCGTCATCAAGACACAAAAACTGCAATGAATATAGAATGAACAAGTCACAGGAAAACATTAATGGCTATAGATAAAAATTGAGCCATGAAAAATGATGGCAAATAATAACGGAAACGAATTCCATTCTCGTTCCCAAAATGGCACGTCAAGAATATCTGTCAGTCTGGATTTTTGTTGCCTATAGATACCAACAAAAAATCTACAAACGCTAGGATTTTTGGGCTTGCTGTTCGTCTCTGAGGAAAGATGGCATATACCTCGATTGGCTGGCAATGAACCTCAGGCAGTACTGGGACGAGCGCACCCGTTTGCAAAAACGGCTGAGCCACAGATGAAGGTAGCCAGCCCACCCCGAGACCATGACGTAAAGCCTCAGACACGGCTAACATATCGTTGAGTAATAACCGTGGCTTGATTGTCATCTGCCAACCGTGGGCTGCTTGTTCTACCCAGGGGCCAGCGCCGTGTGGCCAATGTTTATCAACAATGTCGTGATGGTTCAGGTCTATCAAATTCTGCGGAGTCCCGCGACGAGAGCAGTACTGTGGGCTAGCGTAGAGTTGAAGTTTCATCTCTGTGATCTTTCTTGCCACGTAGCTTGAATCATCAAGTGGTCCAGCGGCTAACAGCACATCTGATTCATGGGACGCGATGCTACCATGATTTTCAAATTTGAGAATCACATTGATTTCAGGGAATCGAGCCATGAAGGCTGTCATCATAGGCATGAGTACTGAGCATCCCAGCACATAGGTTGTTCGCACTGTAAGTGTGCCGCGTGGGGTCGCGGCGCTTATGGCTACCGCATCTGTTGCCTCGTCGACCCGACTCATCACCTGTTGCGCATGTTCGGCAAAAATGACTCCGGCTTCTGTTAGGTAAATCCGACGGCCCGAGCGAGTCAGAAGCAATGTGCCTAGTGTGTGCTCCAATCTGGCCACATCACGGCTCACTGTTGATTTTGGCATGCCCATCGCTTGTGCCGCTTTGGTAATGCTTAGATAACGAGCAACTTCGGAAAAAACGCGAAGTTGGTTGAGATCGGTAATCAGAGGTTGTTCATGCATAGGAACAATATGTTCGATTCGTTAGATATTGTCCATTCATTGCAATAAAAATACACTGCAACAAACTCTGCATGTGGGACAGAAAATGACCAGAACGCTCATCCGGGGAGGCCTAGTTCTCTCAATGGATCCTGAAACACCGTACGCCATACACAGCAATATACTTATTGACGAAGGTCAAATCGTTGCAATGGGCCACAATCTTGAAGCTGCTGAAGCTGCTGAGCAGATTGACGCATCAGGAATGCTGGTTATGCCGGGGCTCGTCAATGCACATCTGCATAGCTGGCAAACGCCTTTGCGAGGTCTGGCTGCAAATTGGAGTCTGTCAGACTATATGCAAAAAATGCTTGGGCAGATTGGTCCGAAGTTTTCGCCAGAAGACATCTATTGGGCGACGTATGCGGCGGCGCTTGATCAGATTGATGCTGGCGTGACTACAATAATCGACTGGTGTCACAACACGCCGACCACTGCGCATGCAAATGCTGCAATGGCAGCCTTACACGATGCGGGTATCCGAGCTCTCTTTCTCTATGGTGTCACGACGAGTAATACAGGACTGCATGCTTTTGGCATAGATAAATTGGATGAGATAACGCTACCTGATGGTGCTGGCGACTTACTCAGCCTTGGTATGTCAATTCTGGGTCCCGCTTATGCGCCATTGGATCAGGTACGTTTGGAGCTCGATAGGGCTAATGCTCTCAAGCAGATCGTCAGTATGCATTACGCTTCTGACACGAACTCATGTTCCTTCCGTCAACTTGCAACTGAAGGCCGAATTACTGAGCAAGTAAATATTGTTCATGGTAACGGATTGGATGTCGAAGAAATTAGGGCGCTCGTCCAGTGCTCTGCGACATTCACCGTCACACCAGAAGTTGAAATGCAAATGGGGTTCGGTCCTGGGATTACAGGTCATATTCGGTCTCAGGGAGGCAAGCCTTCGCTCGGGGTTGATACAGAAGCGTCATCCTCTCACGACATGTTTCAAGTTATCCGTTTCGCGCTACAACTGCAGAGATTCATGGATCATCAACACGTACAGGCGCAGACAAAAAACGGGGTGGAGGGGATATCGAACAGTGCGTATGAAGCGTTGACATGGGCAACAGTGGAAGGGGCGAGAACAGCAGGACTGAGTGCCCGTATTGGTAGTCTAATACCTGGCAAGCAGGCCGATCTGATCATGGTGCGTATGCCTGACTTACGACCTGGTATCGATCCTATCCAATTACTCGTATCAAGAGCCATGGCGTCAGATATTGATACTGTTTTCATCCGTGGGAAACTGAAAAAACAGTCAGGCAAAAGAATTGGCACTTCACGAAATGAAATAGCTAAAAAGCTCTCACGGATAGCGCTCCGAGTTTTGTGAGGGAGAACGCCGTGCGTTGATGACGTGCCTTTGAGGATGGAGAATAGCTCACGCCAAGATTTTATCAAAGCTCTTAGCAAATTCCTTTCCGAATCGATATCTCTATGAATGTCCAAGTAACAATCTCAACCGCAATCATTATTTAGCTAAGAGGCTAGTTCACCTTACTTTATCCCTAACGTTTTGGTTTCATGCTCATCGAGCGAGACAAAACCCGCATGAATTCAACATAAAGTTGAAATAACAACTTTATGTTGATATTGTCGTATCAAGTGATACTCGCTAAACCTGTTATTTCTAGAGTCCTGGATCCGCATGAAAACGATGTTGAATGAACCCTGTCTTTCAGATACCACCGATCCTGCCATCATTACTGAACGCAGGCTGGTGCTGAAGGTGTTGCGTAGCGCTTTGCAAATGCTTGGCTGCGTCGTTGGTCGCAATACTGAAGTGGTTCTCCACGATCTCACCCATCCGGAAAACTCGGTGATTGATATTGTTAATGGACACGTTTCTGGGCGCCGTATAGGGAGTTCTGTGCTATCGGGTCCACAAAACGATCGCGGCTTCAGTGCAGTGATGCAGGAGATAAAAAACGAGTCCTGCGGCGAACCTTCAGTGGTCGGGGGATATGAGACATTGACGCCGACGGGTAAAAAACTACGCAGTGCAACGGTCGTTTATCGGGATGCTCAGGGGCATCCGTTTGCCAGCCTGTGCGTGAATGCGGATATCAGCGGCATTGAAGCGGCACAAGCCTGTCTGGCGCAGTTATTGGCAAGCGGTATTCAGACGACTGAACATCCGGTATCTGAGCCACCGGATATGGAAATTCTGATGGCAGAAATCATTCAAGATGCAATGCAATGCACCGACGTTAAAAACGGCGTGATGAATAAAAAGGCCAAACTACAAGCGGTGCGCCAGATGCAGGAACGGGGAATATTCATCGTAAAAGGTGGGGTTGAGAAAGCGGCAAAGGCACTCGGCGTTACGCGCTATACCATTTACAACTATCTTGAAGAAATCCGTCAAAGCCAAACTCGCGTCTAAGTATGACGATCCTTGGGGAAATATCATGCAAATTGAAATTTTTCAGGTTGATGCCTTTACCTCCCAAATTTTTGGCGGGAATCCAGCTGCGGTGTGCCCATTAGAACAATGGGTTGAGGATGAAGTGCTTCAGAAAATTGCGGCAGAAAACAATTTGTCAGAAACCGCATTCTTTGTGCAAAAGAGCGACATTATTGAACTGCGCTGGTTTACGCCACTCGTGGAAGTCGATCTCTGTGGGCATGCGACGCTGGCGACGGCGTGGGTATTGTTTAATCAACGTGGTGCGACACAGGATACGTTGAGATTCGCTACGCGCAGCGGCGTGCTGAGTGTTTCTCGTGACGGTGAGTTTTTGGCGATGGATTTTCCCGCAAAAAAACCGGAGCTCATTGATGTTCCTGAAGGTTTAGCGCAGGCGCTGAGCCTAAATACGCCTATTCGCCAAGTCTACAAGGCCGATGACTATATCGTGTTGGTGGATTCGCCAGAAATAGTGGAAGCTCTACGACCAGACTTTTCGCTGCTTGCGCAATATCAAGTGCGAGGCGTGGTGGTAACCGCTGCGGGGCACGATTGTGATTTCGTTTCACGCTGGTTTGGTCCAAACGTCGGTGTTAATGAAGATCCTGTTACGGGGTCGGCTCATACTTGCTTAGCGCCGATTTGGGCTGAAAAACTTCGGCGTGACGATCTAAGCGCTCAACAGGGCGGCTGCAGAAAAGGGCAGTTAGGTTGTCGGCTTTATACGAATGCAGAGGGAGAAGATCGCGTCATTATTCGCGGTCAAGCGGTGCTGTATCTTCATGGGATTATTTCTGTTTAGTTTTTCACTTTTGAGGGGCATTGTATGTCTTCTAACCTACAGCGTTTTGCCAGTGATTTGCCGTTTCCATTTGCCAAAGCGGTACGTGCAGGCGACTTCTTGTTTCTGTCGGGGCAGGTTTCAATGTCTCCAGACGGCAAGCCGCTTTATGGCAGCGTAACGGATCAGTCAGAAAATATTATGCAGAGTATTGCCAAAACTCTTAAAGAGTGCGGCTCTGATATGGACTCTATTGTAAAAGTAACCGTTTGGTTATCCGATATGAAACACTTTGCAGAATTTAATCAGGTATATGCTACTTATTTTAAACATGGTTATCCTGCTCGTTCAGCAATAAGCTGTGAACTGGTGATGGGTTTAGATGTGGAAGTGGAAGTACAGGCGATGATTAAAAAATAAATATATTACACAGGTTATGCGAGATTAAAGTAAAAAAGCATGGTTCAGGACATGCTTTTTTGTCGTGGTTAATTAAATGTGGCTATTTATAAACTGAGAATTTTTTAGTGATAGGTTTCAGTTTTTCTGTGTGACCAAATAAGGCAATGGCAATAAAATCAAGATTATCTATTTCCGTGTTTAACGTATCAGCGATCTGTTGCTCTGCGGAGTGAGATAACATCGTGTTCGTAAAGAAGTTATATGCTATTTCTGCATCTTTGGCTTTTTGTACCGCGCTAGCGAGTTGGCTACTGTTCTTCGCTTGTAAAACCACGACAGGGTAATGACTCATATTGGCTTGTAATCCCGAACTGGCATTTGGATATGCATCAAATAGCATTTCTTTAGCACAATCGGTAATTCCAGCGCTAAGATGACTGGCCGCATTCATTAATGTGCTAACTTCGTGATTGCGATTAAGGATGATATAAAGCTTCATCTCATTATCTTCGTACATTTTAAACTCTCGGCGTTGAATAATCTATTTAATATATATTATTGTAATTTTAAATTCAAATTATACATGAACGCGCAGGTGTTTATTTTTAAATGCGCTAAGCGCAGAGAGATACGGAAAAGTAAATGACTTTAGTTAATGAGCCATTAAGGAGAACAACAGTGATTGCCAGCTGATAGATAAAGAAAAACCGCAGTAACCTCTACTGCGGTTGGGAAGAAAAGGTGTAACACTAACCTTGATTAGAACTGATAAACCAGACCTACTGCAACAACGTCGTCGGTAGAAATACCGTTGTCTTTGTAGAAGCTGTCATCGTTGTCTAACAGGTTGATTTTATAATCAACATAGGTAGACATGTTTTTGTTGAAGTAATAGGTCGTACCGACAGAAACGTATTTAACCAGATCTTTGTCACCAATGCTGTTTGCAGATGTTTGAGCATTGGCACTATAGAGGTCTTTGCCTTTAGATTGTAGGTAAGAGACTTCTGGACGCAGACCGAAATCGAACTGATATTGCGCAGTGACTTCAAAGTTTTGTGTTTTATTCGCAATTTGATTGCTGTCGCCGTCACCGTATGGGGTCATGTTGTTGGTTTCTGCGTACATGGTGGCCAAATAGACGTTATTAGCATCATATTTCAGACCTACAGTCCATGCGTCAGCTTTGTCACCGCGAGCGGTGGACAGATTACTTTGCTGATCGGTACGATCTGATGATGCATAGCTAGCACCCGCACTAATGCCCATGCCGAAGTCATAAGTGGTCGATAAACCGTAGCCATCGCCATTCTGGTGCTGAACATCGCGTGAGTTGTTGCTCAGTTTTTCGTTGTCGTTATTCGTACCGTCGTTTTTACCTTGATACTGAACGGCTACGTTCAACCCATCAACCAGACCGAAGATGCCATTGTTACGGTAGGTTGCAACACCGTTAGTGCGGCCTGTCATGAAGTTATCCGCCTGAGTATAAGAGTCGCCCCCGAACTCTGGCAGCATATCGGTCCAGCCTTCCACGTCGTACAGAACGCCGTAGTTACGACCGTAGTCGAATGAGCCGTAGTCACCAAATTTCAGGCCAGCAAAGCCCAGACGGGTAAAGTTACCGTCGCTGCCGTTGCCTTCGGTGTTATTCACCTGAACGTTATACTCCCACTGACCGTAACCGATCAGTTGGTCTGTAATCTGAGTTTCACCTTTGAAACCTACACGCACGTATGACTGGTCGCCATCTTTGCTTGAGTCGTCAGAGAAATAGTGCAGACCATCAACTTTGCCATACACATCCAGCTTGTTACCGTCTTTATTATAAACTTCTGCGGAGTGTGCTGCGCCAGCCGCTAACAGAGCTGGGATAACCATCGCCAATACTTTTCTTTTCATGATAAATTCCTAATTATTTTTTGTGTGAATAAAAACACGTAATCCATAGGTTGTAATCAATCATTACAGCCATTAGATGCTAACGATTAAGTTCCATTTACCTGTAAATGTAATTTGTAATAAGTTTATTAAAAGTAAGATTAAAAATGACTGCGGTAATCTTTATTCGTTTCGTGAATATTTAAATTAAATTAATTAGTTTTTAACTTTTGATTAAGTTAGCAATGATTTATTTTTAATTACAAATCACTTATTTCTTTTTTTGCATTTACAGTCACACTTTATTTTTCATTTTAGCAATAAAAAAGCAGACCGAAGTCTGCTTGTATTAATTATACTGATACGTATTTTATGCTGCATTCTCTGGGGTTATTGTTGGGCGCTGAACAGGGACATGTAGATACTGCATTATGCCGTCTGCGGCATGACGACCCTCAGCAATCGCTGTTACAACTAGGTCAGCGCCACGCACCACATCACCACCTGCAAATATTTTTTTATTGCTGGTTTGATATGGAACTGTGGTTTCAACGCTGGCGACAATGCGTCCCCATTTGTCTAGTTTCACATTTTCAGACTCAAGCCACGGCATTTTGTGGGGGTTAAAGCCGAAAGCGATAACCACAGCATCGGCAGGCATCACAAACTCAGACCCAGGAACGGGTTTAGGGCGACGGCGACCGGCTGCGTCAGGTTCACCCATGACGGTTCTCAGCATCCGAATACCCGTGACTTTGCCTTCGTCATCAATTTCAATGCTCAGTGGCTGCACGTTAAATTCGAACTCGACGCCTTCCTCACGCGCATTTTTGACTTCTTTCTTGGAGCCTGGCATGTTGGCTTCATCGCGACGGTAAGCACAAGTTACCGTTTCAGCCCCGTGGCGAATGGATGTCCGCACGCAGTCCATCGCGGTATCTCCGCCGCCAAGCACCACGACACGTTTGTTGGCCATGCTGATGTAAGGTTCGTCTGGGAGCTCGGGTAATCCCATGACCTGTTTAGTATTGGCAATCAAGAAAGGCAGGGCGTCATGAACGCCGTCTGCGTCTTCATTTTCCAAGCCCGCTTTCATTGATTGGTAGGTGCCGGTGCCAACAAACACGGCATCATACTCGTCTAATAGCTCGGTTAGCGTTATATCGCGGCCAATTTCCGTGTTCAAGCGGAACTCAATACCCATGGCGCTAAAGATCTCACGCCGATGCGCAAGAATAGATTTATCCAGTTTGAAAGATGGAATACCAAAAGTGAGCAGGCCACCGATTTCAGGATGACGGTCGAAGACCACCGCCTTGATACCGTTACGGGCAAGAATATCGGCACACCCTAATCCAGCAGGGCCAGCACCGATAATGGCAACGCGTTTATCAACGGGCTTGACGTATGAGAGATCGGGCGTCCAGCCCATTTCAAATGCTTTGTCTGAAATGAAGCGTTCGATATTGCCCACCGTGACGGCGCCAAACTCGTTGCCTAACGTGCAAGAGCCTTCGCAAAGGCGATCTTGTGGACATACACGGCCGGTCACTTCCGGGAGACAGTTGGTTTGATGAGAAAGCTCTACGGCTTCCAAAATCCTGCCTTCTTTCACCAATTTTACCCAGTGCGGAATGCGGTTGTGCAAAGGACAGGTCCATTCGCAAACGCTGTGGCTGCCGCATGAGAGGCAGCGGCTTGCTTGACCACTGGCTTCTTCTTGAGTAAACGTCGGATAAATTTCTACGAATTGTGCCTTACGGATCGCAATCGGTTTTTTCACCGGATCGTGGCGCGCTGGCGTATTCAGCATCTGTGGAACTTTGCTGGTTTTACCTTTCGTTTTAGCGCTGGTGGTAGGCATGATAATGGGGGTTGCTGACTGAATCGTTTTACTGGCGCTACCGTCGAAGAGTAAACCTGAATCGTCATTCATCATGGCGCGCAGTTGTCGCTGATGACGAAGATTGTTGAGTACATGATCGTCAATCAGTTTTAGCGCATTGCTTGGGCAACTGGCGACGCAAGAGGGTTCATCTGCAACACCGGCACATAAATCACATTTATGTGCGTTAGCGAATACGCCATCGGGTTGGGTTTCGCTAGGCGCTGGGTGTGTAATCACTTCCATTGCGCCGAAAGGACATGCGACGACGCAGGTTTTACAGCCGATACATTTTTCCTGAATAACCTGAATGCTGTCATCACGTTTCTCAATGGCGTGATTGGGGCACACGTTAGCGCAAGGTGCATCTTCACAATGGCGGCATAATACGGCGGTGTGTTTATGCTCAATTTTGAGCACATGGATCCTTGGCTGGAATTGTGCGGGAGTCAGCACATGTTCACCATGGTTGTGAGCCATTACACAGGCAACTTCACAGGCACGGCAACCGATGCAGTTCTTAGCATCAGCAATAACAAATCGATTCATAACGACCTCACCCACATCCGGTTAATTATAAGTTTGTTCCGGTTATGCACATAGCATGCAAAGATTAGGGAAAATGACTTATTGAAGGCTAAGGAAATAGCCAATTGTGCAACGTATCACATTTATTCTGGCGTGACTGGTTAAAACATCAGCAGTGCCTTAGCTAAGATGCGCTGAGTCAATTTTTAATAGCGGTATATTTCTGATTGTTCTCCACGCAATATCAAAATGACACATACAACTTATCAAGGTTGTGACTATTGATAATGTGAGCGTATATCTAGATGAACGCTTTTAGTGAAAATAGCTTATTGGTGAAACCGTTTATCGGAATAGTGCGGATCGGGGATGTATTCTTATTCGTTGGCGCCAATGTATTAATAAACCTGCATTAATAAAAAAGCGGCGCCAATGGAGGCACCGCTTTTAATATAACCGCCTAACTGAGCGTTATTCAGTATCGTCAGACAGAGGTTTTCCCGCCAACTGGCTTAAGAACTCAAAGCGTTTCTTCAGATCGGCAGTTGCATCGCGATACAGTTTTTGGGCAACTTCCGGCTCCTGCGTGTTCAAGCGGCGGAAACGCTGCTCTTTTAGCAAGGTATCGGCCAGATCAATCGATGGTGGCCGAGAGTCAAGCGCCAACGGCAGTTTACCTTCATCGCTGCGGCGCGGGTCAAAGCGATACAGTGGCCAGAACCCAGTCGCAGTGAGCTGCTTCATCTGTTCGTGGCTGTAGGCCAGATCATAGCCATGTTCCTCACAGGGACTGTAAGCAATGATCAGGGAAGGGCCAGGATAGGCTTCGGCTTCCTGAATAGCCTTTACCGTTTGGTTTAGCTGAGCACCGAGAGAAATTTGCGCGACATACACATGACCATACATCATCATGCTAACGCCCAAATCTTTACGCGCTTTGCGCTTTCCATGCTCGCCAAATTTGGTCACCGCGCCTAATGGTGTTGCTTTGGACTGTTGACCGCCGGTATTGGAATAGCATTGTGTATCGAGCACCAGAACATTGATGTTTTCCGTCAGACTCAACACATGGTCGAGTCCACCAAAGCCGATGTCATAAGCCCAGCCATCGCCACCAATCAACCAAACCGATTTATCTACCAGATAGTCTGCATCCGTGATCAACTGACGAGCATCATCAGAGTCGATGTTTTGCAGTTCTACACGCAGTTTTTCAACCTGAATGCGGCGCTCTTCAATGGGGAGATCCGGTTGGCGTAATTCATTCAGCAGTTCCTGCGGCAACTGTTCTGCCAGACTATCGAGTAGGCGATTCACGCGCTGGCGATGCTGATCGATCGTCAAGCGGAAACCGAGGCCAAACTCAGCATTATCCTCAAACAGTGAGTTTGCCCAAGCAGGACCACGTCCGTCGGCGTTAGTGGTATACGGCGTGGTGGGCAAGTTACCGCCATAGATAGATGAACAGCCGGTGGCGTTGGCGATTAATAAACGGTCGCCATACAGTTGGGTGAGTAATTTGATGTACGGCGTTTCGCCACAGCCAGAGCATGCGCCAGAGTATTCAAACAGCGGTGAAATCAGCTGTGAGGTGCGAATATCGATTCGCTCGATTTTGCTGCGATCGATTTCTGGTAGGTCGAGGAAGAAATCAAAGTTTTCTTTTTCCTCGGCGAGATGGTCAAGTCGGGACTTCATATTGATCGCTTTTATCTCAGGATTTTGGCGATCTTTAGCTGGGCAGACTTCAACACAAAGGTTACAGCCGGTGCAATCCTCTGGGGCGACCTGCAGCACATATTTTTGCCCACGCATATCGCGTGCTTTGACATCCAATGAGTGTAATGAGTCCGGCGCATGTTCCATGGCTTCCGGCATCACGACTTTGGCGCGAATAGCCGAGTGCGGGCACGCGGCAACGCAGTGATTACACTGGGTACACAGTGGCGCTTCCCAGATAGGGATTTCTTCGGCGATATTGCGTTTTTCCCAACGCGTCGTGCCGGTTGGCCATGTGCCATCGGGTGGGAATGCGGAAACCGGTAAGGCATCACCAAGACCCGCCAGCATGGCGGCAGTAACCGTTTTAACGAAGTCTGGTGCGTCATCGGAAACGACCGGTGGGCGCAGGCTGCTAGTGTCATCAATGGGCTGTAGCGGAATTTCTGTTAGCGCTGCCCGCGATGCGGCAAGTGCCTGCCAGTTGCGTTCAACGATTTCATTCCCTTTGCTGCTGTAACTGCGGGTGATCGCATCTTGCAGCAATTTCAACGCATCATCACTTGGCAATATGCTCGTAAGATGGAAGAACGCCATCTGCATAACGGTATTGATGCGCGCGCCGAGTTTGCATTCACGGGCAATTTTTGCCGCGTTAATGATATACACCTGCGCCTGACGCTGATGAAGCAGTGCTTGGACATCGCGGGGTAGGTTGTGCCAGATTTCATCCGCGCTGTAAGGGGTATTGATAAGGAAGATGCCACCCGTTTTTAGGTGTTCAACCATTTGATATTTTTCAATAAACTGCCATTGATGACAGCCAATAAAATCGGCTTGGTTGATCAAGTAGGCTGAATTAATCGGGTTGTCGCTCACCCGCAGATGGGAAACCGTTAACCCACCGGCTTTTTTGGAGTCGTAAACAAAATAGCCTTGGGCAAACAGCGGGGTGCTATTACCGATAATCTTGATATTGTTCTTGGTCGCAGAAACGGTGCCGTCGCTGCCTAAACCATAGAACAGCGCTTCTAAGTGAGTACGTTGTGGTAACAGTTCGTCGCTGAGCGGCAAAGAGAGCCCAGTAACGTCATCGAATATCCCCACGGTAAAGCGTGGACGTGGATTTTCCAGCTTCAATTCATTGAAGACGGCCAACGCACAGTCGGGGCCAAACTCTTTCGATGAGAGTCCATAACGACCGCCAATAACGCGTGGCAGGGTGTTGCGTTCGCCACGACTAAATGACTCCGCCAGCGCGGTCATGACATCCAGATAAAGTGGTTCGGCTAATGCGCCAGGCTCTTTGGTACGATCCAGAACGGCAATCCGCATGGCGGAGTCCGGCAGCACCTTCAGTAACTGTTGTGCAGAGAAGGGGCGGAACAAACGCACTTTGAGCACACCGACTTTTTCATTACGGCTAAGAAGAGTATCGACAACTTCTTCACAGGTGCCGATGGCGGAGCCCATCAGGATAACGACGCGCTCGGCTTCGGGATGACCATAATATTCGAAAGGCTGGTAGTGGCGGCCGGTAACGTCCCCAAACGCCTGCATGGCGTCAGCGACATGTTGATAGGTCGCGTCGTAGTAAGGGTTAGTCGCCTCACGGGATTGGAAATAGGTATCGGGATTCGCTGATGTACCGCGGATCACCGGATGGTCAGGCGTCAGCGCACGGGCACGGTGGGCATCAATCGCTGATTGGGGTAGCAGTGTTCTCAGCGTATCGTCAGACAGCGGGACAATTTTATTGATTTCATGCGAGGTTCGGAAACCATCAAAGAAATGAATAAAGGGTACGCGACTATTGAGCGTTGCCATGTGGGCAATAAGCGCAAAGTCCTGCGCTTCCTGCACGCTGTTGGCACACAGCATGGCACAGCCCGTTTGACGCACGGCCATGACGTCGGAGTGATCGCCAAAAATGGATAACGCATGGGTTGCCACAGTACGGGCAGCGACGTGCAGGACAAAAGGCGTAAGCTGCCCGGCCAATTTATACAGATTGGGGATCATCAGCAGGAGCCCCTGCGATGAGGTAAAAGAGGTCGCCAGCGCACCTGTTTGCAATGCGCCGTGAACGGTAGCTATCGCGCCACCTTCGGACTGCATTTCAACAACGCGTGGGATGTCTCCCCAGATATTTCGGCGTCCATCGCCTGACCAAGAGTCCGCTTGTTCCGCCATGGTAGAACTTGGCGTAATAGGATATATAGCGATAACTTCACTGGCTCGGAAAGCCACGGAAGCCACTGCGTTATTACCATCAGTGGTGATCATTAAATGTACCTTTTGTGCTCACTATCTAATACCCGTCATCCTCCAAACAACCTGTATTGGCGGGGGTTTGAAATCATTCGGATATATTACATTGGACGCAGCAGTAACAATCGAGCCACGTCTCGTCATGTTTTCATCATAGCAAAGCATAATTAGCGAGCTTGTCAGTTTCATGGCATTGATGAAATTGGGGAGGCGAGAAATTAACAGCCAAGGAGGGGAATTAATATTAATTTACATATTGTCATGTTCTCCAATAAGAACGATTAAAAAATACCTTATTGGAGAACTGACGGGGCAGATAGCGGATTATCGAATATCGATAAAATGTACGCCGTTCACCTGCTGCAATTTCTGATATACATCACTGATATCTTGTTTTGGACGAAGCGTTAATTCCAGTGACATCTCGCACAGCTCGGTATCGTTATCATGCTGGTTTACGGTTAAATAACCTGGTTTTAGGCGCATCTGTTGTAACGCTAATAAAATTCCAGACACGCTGGCAGGCAATAGCTGAATAATCACCGAATGGTGATGACCGATCAGACGATTGCTAAGCTGGCGGAAAACCTCAAGCACAATCAACGTCATTAACGTGCCGTAGATACCGATTTCATACATACCACTCCCGATAACCAAGCCAATGGCCGCAGTGACCCAAAGACCGGCAGCGGTAGTGAGTCCTCTCACCACTTGTTTTTGAATCATAATGGTGCCCGCGCCGAGAAAGCCCATTCCGCTGACAACCTGTGCCGCGATACGGCTAGGATCTAGGCCGACGTGTGATTCCATCAAGATGTCGTTGAATCCATACTTGGACACGATCATAAACATGGCGCTGCCGATGCCAACCAGGACGTGCGTGCGCAGGCCGGCTTCCTTAGCGCGCAACTGGCGTTCAATGCCAATGAGGCCACCAAGAAAACCCGCTAATACGACGCGCAGCAATAAATCAGTAATCATTTGTTCCTCTCGCTGTAATTTTATTGTTTTGCAGAACGATTAAGCGTAAAAACGAATAATTATTTTATGGTACGCCCAGACTGCTGAAACCGATGATTTTAGCCTAACCCGCCCGTCGGAAAAACAAGTATGCGTACCTTAAATGAGTCATCGCTTCGTATTCAGGTTGTTCAGTGTAAAAATATACTGGCGTTAAATATGTTTGTGTAAAATCCGAACGCTAAAAATACGCCGACATAGGATCATCGATAAACAGTCTTTAGGGTTTAGAGGAGAGAGTAGACATGATAGCTAAACTTGGGTTGGTGCTCGCGGCGGGCATTCTGTTGTCGGCATGTAGCAGTGAACCTGAACAGCAGGCAACCAGTGCTAACGTTCATCAGCGTATTGATATGTCGGACGCCGCCGTTGAAAACTGTGCGCTGGCGGGGGGGACTCTGGCGCTCTCAAGTCAACTTGACGGTAGTTCCGTAGGGATGTGCCAATTACCTGATGGTAAACGCTGTGGTGAATCGGCTTTGGTGCGCGGCGCTTGTCCAGCGAATTAACGCGGTAGGGCATACTTTAGAAAAATGAATAGGCCGGCCATAACAGCAGCCGGCTTTGTGTATTCGATGAAGTTGGGTTACATCCAATCTTTCTGCTGATATACCAGCGTATGGTTGGCATTCTTCAGCGTCAATTGTCCTTTAATCAGTGAAACCTCTGCACCCTGACTCAACACGTCGGTAATGATGGGATCTAGCGCTGCGCGTGCTGGGTCGATACACGCCATACGGGTTGATGCTAGATGCTCAACTTTCAATATATTGTTTTGCAGTTCTCCCTGGCCCATAAAGCGGTTACACATTGCGCCAGAAACATGCATTTTCTCGCCAAACTCAATGCCTGGTTCCATACGGTTTTTATCGCCGCCAATCGTTTTTCCGTCTACGCTTTGCAAAACAAAATGGCGATGCAGTAGATCGCTTTGTTGTAAAGTTTGCGGTGCCTGAGTCGTACAGGCAGCAAGTAAAACCGTGCTTAATGCCAGAGATACAGCTTTGAATTTCATTATATTGCCTCAAACTATTTTTACAGAATAATTGGCGGTAACTTTCCAAAAGCTCACGCTATTTTACTCGTTTGCTGTGATAGATGACACATTTCATCGGATGTGAATTTATTTTTTATATAAAAACCCTTTGCCCAGTATGGTTTTGTTTGCTTCAGCTATTTATTTCGGTTTATAAATCAACAAAGACGAATATTTAGAGGATGTTATGGTGCTCGATACGCCGGTATTAATGACAGAACGTTTGATTCTTCGTGCACACAGGCTTGATGATTTTGCTGACCTGTGCGCGATGTGGGCCGATCCTGAGATCGTAAAATTTATTGGGGGAGAACCACAAACTCCCGAGCAAGTTTGGCAGCGTCTGTTACGCTATACAGGTAACTGGGCGCTTTTTGATTATGGCTATTGGGCCGTTTTCGATAAGAGCACACAGCAATACATTGGCAATATTGGTCTGGCTGAAAACCATCGCGATATCGAGCCACGTTTGCGTTACCCGGAGATGGGGTGGACGTTCAACCCTGCTTTTCATGGCAAAGGTTATGCCGTAGAAGCGGCAAAATGTGTGCTTGCTTGGGCTGATGAAGTACTGAAAACGCCGGTGTGTTGCATCATCGACCAAGATAACGTTCGTTCAATCCACTTAGCTGAAAAATGTGGCTTCCTGCTGCGTAAAGAAACTGGCTACCACGGCAACATGATTTACATCATGGAACGCCAAAATGCGATCGTCGACACGAAATTGCTTTAAATACAAGCACGCAGTGTTTAGTCGCCGGAGTCCATCTAGGTAATACTAGATATAGCGCAGCATATAAGCCTTTTTTCATAATCAGAAAGAGGAGTGTGCACAATGGTAAAGACTACCGCATCGCGTGTTTCAACCAGTGATGGAAGTCATTTTGGCGAAGGCAGCATGGACTTTCTTGCCAGTAGTATTGCGTTAATGGAGTCTCAAGGCCGTGAGGTAGATGCCAGCAAGGTGTGCGGCAACATGTCGGTCAAACAGCGAGAGCTGTTCAATCAACGTTTAACTCATTATCGTCAGGCATTATTGGCAGACCAGACGGTCTGATTTGACGATGGCGCTTAACGCCAATATTTCCTCCTGAATCATCCATAAAAAACCCCAGCCAAAACTGGGGTTTCGTCTCTATCGCTATCCGACCCCGAGCGCTAAGCGGTCAGTAGATTGTCGCAATGTTCACCGTTTGCAAGGGCACGGATGTTACCCAGTGTGGTTTCAGAAATGCTGGTTAGCGCCTCTTCGGTTAAGAATGCCTGATGACCGGTAAACAACACGTTATGACAGGCAGACAGGCGACGGAATACGTCGTCCTGAATAACGTCGTTAGACTTATCTTCGAAGAACAGATCGCGTTCGTTTTCATAAACGTCCATCCCCAGCGAACCAATTTTTTGCTGCTTCAGCGCCTCAATGGCGGCGTCAGAATCGATCAGACCACCACGGCTGGTATTAATAATCATCACGCCACTCTTCATTTGGCTAAACGCATTGGCATCCAGCAGATGATGATTTTCCGGTGTGAGTGGGCAATGCAGGGTAATCACGTCAGATTTTTCGTACAGCGTCTTCAAATCGACATACTCAGCGCCCAACTCTAACGCCTGTGGGTTAGGGTATGGGTCGTACGCCAGCAGCTTCATACCAAAGCCTTTCAAGATCCGCATGGTCGCCACGCCAATCTTACCGGTGCCGATAACGCCCGCGGTACGGTTGTGCATGTTAAAACCAATCAAACCCTCCAGCGAGAAATTGGCGTCACGGGTACGCTGATAGGCGCGATGAATACGGCGGTTCAGGCTCATCATTAAGCCTACGGCATGCTCAGCTACGGCTTCTGGGGAGTAGGCTGGAACGCGAACGACCTGCAACCCCAACTCTTTGGCGGCAACTAAATCAACGTTATTAAAACCAGCACAGCGTAATGCAATGATTTTAACGCCCAGAGCGGCCAGCTCGGTGAGCACTTCGCGGCTCGCATCGTCGTTCACAAAAATGCAAACAGCCTCACAGCCCTGTGCGACTTTTGCTGTTTTAGCGCTGAGTAAAAAGTCAAAAAACTCCAGCTCGAAACCGAATTCTTTATTTACTAGTTCTAGATACTTACGGTCATACTGTTTAGTACTATAAATCGCGAGCTTCATAGAGGATTCTCCACCAAAAAGATGTGATCATGATAGCAAAAATGGCCAAAAGAAACAAAGCGGCCAGCGGCGGCGGGTAAACATAAACGTATTGTCGTTGAACCTAAAATGAAAGATGTCGCTGAACGAAATTTGAGCTCAGCCATCGTATCAACGACCACATTTATCTAGGATTTTGCCCGATTCATTCAGATGCATCCATTATTATGATATGTTGCGGCTGTTTATTGAAAAGCAAGGCGAATTATGATCAAGTGGCTCAAAAGGTTATTTGCAGCGCTGATCGCCATATTATTGGCATTAACGTTTCTCTGGTTAACGGTGGCACATTGGCTGCCGTCGGTTATACAACATTGGCTTCCTACGGGGACGACGGTACGTTTTAGCGAACGTCCGTTTTGGTCAAACGGGGCATTGCATCTCCCAGGACTGAGCTATCAGGCTGGGGACTGCCGCTTGGGCGATCTATCGCAGGCGCGTTTACGCTATCACCAAGGACGCTGGCAGATGTTGGCTGAAACGCTGGATGTAAATACCCAGTGCTTGGAAAAACTGCCTTCCTCAGACACCCCCTCGGCGCCGCTTGAGCTGGATAAAATCCAACAGTCTCTCCCGCTGTTTGATATCGCAGTGAACCATCTTATTGTCAGTCCGTGGCAGGATTATGCTGGGGCAATTAGCGTTGCTAACAATGTGGATGGACAGACCATCCGCTATCGCAGCGATCGTCTTAGTGTCGATGCACGTCTGGATGACACGCAGAAACTCACGTTGAAAAAGCTTTCGCTGAAAGTGCCACAAAGCGATCAACCGCTTGAGCTCGATGGCGAGCTGCAAATTCCGTTGGATCTGGCGTCATTACCGCGCAGCGGTGCGATGCAGGCACAGTTGAAAACGCCATTTATTGATGCGCCTTTACAGGTGATTTCTTCGTGGAAAAACAAGCAGGGCAATTTAACGATTATTGCTAAGGGTGATAAAACGCCGTTAGCGAATTTACCGTGGACGGTAAGCCGCCACGAGATTCATATCAACAAAGGGCAGTGGCGTTGGCCTTATGCGCAGCAGCCATTGCAGGGCGGTATTGATGTCACGCTGACGGACTGGGATAAAAACTACCAGCAAACGCAGATTGAAGCGCGAATGAATGTGCTGACTCAGGGCGCTCACGGCAAAGGCAACGTGGTAGTCAATCTTGGGCCGGGCAAGCTCAGTGTGATTGACAGCAGCATGGCGTTTCGGGTCACTGGTCTCGTCAATAGCCAAAACCTTTCCCTAACGGCGTCGATTCCAGGACAGCTAACCGGAAGTGTATTGAATCCGTTGCTAACGTTAGACAGCGGTTCGCTGTTGCGCGCATGGGGCAAGCTGGATGCTCAAACCACGTTGCAAGAAATTCGCTGGCCGTTGGCCGGAATTAAGCTCAACGCGGAAGGTGTCACAGGGCGTCTTCAGGCCATCATGCGCGTAAAAGATAGCTATTGGGGAAGCTTCAAACTTCACCTTGACGGGCAGGCGGCACAATTTCTTCCCGACCAAGGACGTTGGCAGTGGCAATATTGGGGCAATGGCGATCTGCCACCGCTTGCCGCTAAGTGGGACGTCGGTGGGCGCGGGGAGTGGATCGGTAATGCGATACGCTTGACCCAGCTTTCTACCGGATTCGATAAGATTCATTACGGTATGATGACGGTAATGAAGCCACGGCTTTCCATCGGGCAGCCCGTCGAGTGGGTTCGTGATGAACAACAGCCAAAATTCAACGGCGCATTTATCCTCGATACCCGCAAAGTCGAGTTTGAGAATGGGGGGTATCTGCCGCATGCGGTTTTGAACCTTGCGGCTCAGGGCTCTGCGCCGGACCATTTTTTGCTCAAAGGCGATTTGCATGCCGAACGCATTGGCCCGATTAAGCTCAATGGACGCTGGGATGGCGAAAGACTACGTGGAGAGGCTTGGTGGGCCAAGCAGCCAACGGCGGTATTCCAACCCCTGTTATCGCCTGATTTGAATATCACGCTACGCGATGGTGACTTCTACGCCCAAGCGGCTTTTTCTGCTGCGCGTGCACAAGGCTTCGAAGCCGGTGGTCATATGGTGGTGAAGAATGCCGGAATGTGGCTGAAAGACGGTGAAATGAGCGGACTGGACTTTGTCATGGCCTATCGTTTAAAAAACGAAATCTGGCAGTTAGGCGCTAAACAGCCAATCAGCCTGCGCATTAAACATCTGTCGAACCTGTTTGAAATGAGCAATATTTCAGCCGACCTGCAGGGCTACTATCCTTATAGCGATGGTGCGCCGTTGGTACTGTCTAACGTCGGTGTTGATATGCTCAAGGGACATATCGGTTTTGATGCGCTACGCCTGCCAGAGCCAGCTTCAACCGTACTGCGGCTGAAGGACATTGATTTAAGCGTACTGTTCACCGCACTCAAACCGAAGCAGTTTGCGATGTCTGGCCGCGTTGATGGAGAGTTACCGCTGTATTTGAAAGATAAGCAGTGGCTGATCCGTAATGGTTGGATCAACAATTCTTCGATGCTGACGCTACGGCTCGATCCCGATATGGCCGATGCGATGGCGGAAAATAATCTAGCGGCAGGAGCGGCGATTGAATGGTTACGTTATATGGAGATCAGCCGTTCGCGAGCCGACGTGAATTTAAGTAATTTAGGGGTGCTCACGATGGCGGCAACCATTCGAGGGGTGAATCCTCAGCAGAACGCACACCGTGAGGTGGTGCTTAACTATCATCATGAAGAGAATATTTTCGAGCTTTGGCGGAGTTTACGTTTTGGCGATAATTTACAGGAGTGGCTGGAGCAAAGCCTCTCAACCCCTGCGAGGAGTGAGCATGAGTAACCTTAAGGTTTGGCTACTGGCTACCATAGTATGTGTGCCCTTGACGGGCTGTGTACCGCGGATTGAGGTGGCAGCACCTAAAGATCCGATTACGATCAATATGAACGTCAAGATCGAGCATGAAATTCATATTAAAGTGGACAAAGACGTCGAGAATTTATTGAAAACCCAATCTGGCCTGTTTTAAGGAGATTCCGATGAGAAAATCGCTAATCGCATTGCTCGGTGCAGGCCTACTTTTCAGCAGCGGGGTATTTGCTCTGACGCTGGATCAAGCCAAACAGCAAGGTCGCGTAGGGGAAACGCTGAGTGGTTATATTGTGGCGCTCAAGCAGGATAAAGAAACGTTAGCGCTGGTCGAGCAAATCAATACGGGGCGCGCGGAGAAGTATCAAGAAGTGGCGAATAATAACCATATCAGCCGCGAAGACGTCGCTAAAATGGCGGGGCAAAAGCTGGTGGAACGTGCAGCATCAGGTGAATATGTGCGTGGCATTAACGGCCAATGGCTCCGAAAGCCCTAGCGAATAGGTTGGGATGACTTCATAAACAAACGCGCTCACAAGGAGCGCGTTTTTACTTTCTGCATCATAACTCTTTAACTAACCACTCATCCGGACACAGGATCTAGAGGGGATAATGCAATATTGAATTATGCGGTTGCCAATTGGCTGATCAGCGCTTTGGCATCTTGCTGCGCTTTAGTTGCCATATCTGGGCCGTAGGCGATTCCTTCTTCGAATACGAACTCTACGTCAGTCAGGCCGATAAAGCCTAAGAAGACGCGCAGGTAAGGCGTAACCAGATCGGTGTCGGTATCTTTGTGAATACCACCACGGCTGGTCAGCACGTAGACTTTTTTACCTTTCAGTAAACCTTCAGGACCGGCCTCGGTATAACGGAACGTCACACCGGCACGCGCGACTAGGTCAAAGTAGTTTTTCAACTGAGTCGAGATGTTGAAGTTATACATCGGGGCCGCAATCACAATCACGTCAGAAGCTTTCAGCTCTTCAATCAAGGTGTTCGACAGATCCAATGCATCCTGTTGGCGAGGTGTCAAAGGCGCATCAGAAGGGCGTAATGCACCGACTAACTCTCCATCCAGAACCGGAATTGGATCTGCAGCCAGATCACGAACCTGAATCTGGTCATCGTTATGCTGTTGGCGCCATTGTTCGACAAAGTAATCAGCCAAAACGTTTGACTGAGAGTAGTTAGCCAGAATACTTGATTTAAGAACTAATACTTTGCTCATGGTAATTTCCTTGTGACCTAATACTGTTAGGTATTATCAGACTATTTGTTGAAATCAGGACTTGTGTCCATCGCATGGAAGACACTTTATTCATAAAACCCCATCAGTGATAGCGCAATAATTCGAGCTCTTTGTTCAATTAAATTGAATATGGCGAGATTGCCTGCTCTGCCTGCATGGCGATATGAGCGGCGGGTGAGAGAGATTGCGGCGGTGCTACTGCTGCCCAACGTTGGCCTGTGATACAATTACAGACAGAATTTGTCCGAGTGACATCATTAAAAACAACAGATAAACGGTGGTTTTACATTTTCACCTGTTGTCCGCCATCCGTTTCAAGGAATATTGATTGTGACATCCCCGCTTAGCGCCATCGCCTCGCAGCTTGATGAACTGATGCTGCGCGATAAACAGCGTTTGATGCGCCGCATACAGGGCGCCAAAAAGGTTAAAAAGGCTGAAAGCCAACAGGCTATCGCTGATACGCTTGCCGTCGATCTGGCCAGCGCGCTGCAACGCGTGGAATCTCGACGTGCTGCCTGTCCAAAAATTACCTATCCGGAAAACTTGCCGGTTAGCCAAAAGAAAGACGAAATACTCGCCGCGATCCGCGATCACCAAGTTGTGATCGTTGCCGGTGAAACGGGGTCGGGGAAAACCACTCAACTGCCGAAAATTTGTCTGGAGCTTGGGCGTGGGGTAAAAGGTCTGATTGGCCATACCCAGCCGCGTCGTTTAGCGGCTCGATCGGTCGGTGATCGTATCGCGCATGAGCTTGACACGACGCTAGGCGGCGCGGTGGGCTATAAAGTTCGTTTTAACGATCAGGTGAGTGACAATACGCTGGTCAAACTGATGACCGACGGTATTTTGCTGGCTGAAATTCAGCAAGATCGCATGTTGATGCAGTATGACACTCTGATTATCGATGAAGCGCATGAACGCAGTCTGAATATCGATTTTATTCTCGGCTATCTACGCCAGCTACTGCCTAAGCGTCCCGATTTGAAAGTGATCATTACCTCGGCGACCATTGACCCTCAGCGTTTCTCGCGTCATTTCAATAATGCGCCCATTATCGAAGTCTCTGGGCGAACCTATCCGGTCGAAGTGCGTTATCGCCCGGTGGTTGACGATGCCGATGATGTTGACCGCGACCAGCTTCAGGCGATTTTCGATGCCGTGGATGAACTTGGACGAGAAGGACCGGGAGATATCCTGATCTTTATGAGCGGCGAGCGTGAAATCCGTGATACCGCCGATGCACTCACCAAGCTGAATTTGCCGCATACCGAAATTCTTCCGTTATATGCTCGTTTGTCAGCTAGCGAGCAAAATCGCGTTTTCCAAAGCCACCATGGTCGCCGTATTGTGCTGGCAACTAACGTGGCAGAAACTTCGTTGACCGTTCCGGGAATTAAGTACGTTATCGATCCGGGCACGGCGCGAATCAGTCGCTATAGCTTCAGAACCAAGGTTCAACGCCTGCCGATTGAGCCGATTTCTCAGGCTTCGGCCAATCAGCGTAAAGGACGCTGCGGTCGCGTGTCTGAAGGTATCTGTATCCGTCTCTACAGCGAACAGGATTTCCTCTCACGCCCAGAGTTTACCGATCCTGAGATTCTGCGAACTAACTTAGCGTCGGTTATTCTGCAAATGACGTCGCTTGGACTGGGCGATATTGCCGCATTTCCGTTCGTAGAAGCGCCCGATAAGCGCAATATTCTTGACGGTGTGCGGCTTCTTGAGGAACTGGGTGCCGTCAGTACTTCAGAACAAGGGCACCAACAGCTTACACCGCTGGGACGCCAGTTGGCACAGTTGCCTATTGATCCTCGCTTGGCGCGTATGGTGCTGGAGGCGCAGAAGCACGGCGCAGTACGCGAAGTGATGATCATTACGTCGGGGCTGTCTATTCAGGATCCTCGTGAGCGTCCGAGTGAGAAGAAACAAGCCTCGGATGAAAAACATCGCCGCTTCGCTGACAAAGAGAGCGATTTTCTATCGCTGGTGAATTTGTGGGATTACCTCAAAGAGCAGCAAAAAGAGCTTTCGTCGAATCAATTCCGTCGTCAATGCAAAACTGATTATCTCAACTACTTACGCGTACGTGAATGGCAGGATATCTACACTCAACTGCGTCAGGTGGTTAAAGAGTTACGTATTCCTATTAACTCTGTGCCAGGTGATTTCCGTGGGATTCACTGTTCTTTGCTGAGTGGTCTGCTATCGCATGTTGGCCAAAAGGACACTGAAAAGCAGGAGTATACCGGTGCTCGAAATGCGCGATTTGCCATTTTCCCTGGTTCCGCGCTATTTAAAAAACCGCCTAAATGGACGATGGTTGCCGAGCTGGTGGAGACGTCTCGACTGTGGGGGCGCATTGCGGCTCGTATCGATCCTGAATGGATCGAACCTTTAGCGCAGCATCTGATTAAGAAAAGCTACAGCGAACCGCATTGGGAAAAGGCGCAGGGCGCAGTGATGGCGACGGAAAAAGTCACGCTGTATGGCCTACCCATTGTGGCTGCTCGTAAAGTTAACTACGGCAGTATCGATCCACAGGTGAGCCGCGAACTGTTTATCCGTCATGCGCTGGTGGAGGGCGACTGGCAGACGCGTCATGCGTTCTTCCGTGCCAATCAGCGCTTGCGTTCCGAAGTGGAAGAGCTAGAGCACAAATCTCGTCGTCGAGATATTTTAGTTGATGATGAGGCGTTGTTCAGTTTCTACGATCAGCGCATCGGTCATGACGTGGTTTCCGCTCGCCATTTTGATAGTTGGTGGAAAAAAGCCAGCCGCAACGATCCCGAACTGCTCAATTTCGAAAAATCGATGCTGATTAAAGATGGAGCACAGGGGGTGAGCGCTCTTGATTATCCTAATTTTTGGCATCAAGGGGCGTTTAAACTTCGTCTGTCCTATCAGTTCGAACCAGGTACCGACGCTGACGGTGTCACCGTACATATCCCGCTGGCGATACTCAACCAGATTGAAGAATCAGGTTTTGACTGGCAGATCCCGGGGATTCGCCGAGAATTGGTGATTGCGCTGATTAAATCGCTGCCAAAACCTATTCGACGCAATTTTGTTCCTGCACCTAACTATGCTGAAGCCTTTTTAGGCCGAGCAACGCCGCTGGAAATGCCGTTGTTAGAGTCGATGGAACGCGAACTACGCCGCATGACTGGCGTGACAGTGTCACGTGAAGAGTGGCAGCTAGATCAGGTTCCCGATCATCTGCGCATGACGTTCCGCGTCATTGACGACAAAAAGAAAACGCTGGCTGAAGGTAAGTCGCTTGAAGCGCTGAAAACACAGCTAAAAGGTCAGGTGCAGCAAACGCTGTCAGAAGTGGCCGACGATGGCATAGAACAGCAGGGCTTACACGTATGGAGCTTTGGCTCTCTCCCGCAGAGCTACGAGCAGAAGCGCGGCGGTTATTCGATGAAGGCATTTCCTGCTTTGGTGGATGAAAAAGATAGCGTCGCGATTCGGCTGTTTGAAACCGAGCAGGAACAGCAGCAGGCAATGTGGCAGGGTTCGCGTCGCTTATTGCTGCTCAACATTCCTTCGCCGATAAAATATTTGCACGAAAAGTTGCCGAATAAAGCCAAGCTAGGCTTGTACTTCAATCCTTATGGCAAAGTGTTGGATTTGATTGATGATTGTATCGCCTGCGGTATCGACTCATTGATTGCCAAACACGGTGGCCCCGCCTGGAGTGAAGAAGGTTTTACTCAACTTCATGAACAGGTGCGTGCAGAACTTAACGACGAAGTCGTGTCGATTGCGCGTCAGGTGGAACAAATACTCACAACGGCCAATGGCATTAATAAACGGCTCAAAGGCCGTGTTGATATGTCATTAGCGCTGGCGCTGTCAGATATCAAAAATCAGGTAGGTAATCTTATCTACCGTGGTTTTGTCACCGCTACCGGTGCATCGCGTTTGCCTGATGTGGAGCGTTATCTGCACGCCATCGAACGGCGGTTGGAGAAGGTGGCGACCGATCCTCATCGTGATCGTGCGCAAATGCTAAAGGTCGAACAGGTACAGCAGGCATGGAAGCAAATGCTCAATAAGCTACCGGCACAGCGTGCCGGAGAGCCCGAAATCAAAGAAATTCGTTGGATGATCGAAGAGCTGCGCGTGAGTTATTTCGCTCAGCAACTGGGTACACCGTACCCAATTTCAGAAAAACGTATCATGCAGGCTATTGATCAGATTTTGGCTTAGCATTTTGTTGAACTAGGCGTTTTAGGCCGTCACTGAATGCGGTGACGGCCACCGCTCTATTATCCGCTAGCGCGCGGTTTTCGGCGGCGGGTGCAGAGCTTTGAATAGCAATAAGCCGCCAGCCGTTATCCGTTGTCATCAGCAGCGGCGAACCACTGTCTCCGGGCAACGTATCGCACTGATGACTCAGAACTCCCGTTTGTGCCCATCCCATTACCAGACAATTCTCATGGCTGTATAAATCATCCAGATGGTCTTGCGGATAACCCGCCTGTGTGACTAAACGCTTATTGGCTTTTAACTCTGCGGTAAGCTGTTTACTGTTGCCTTGCCATAACGGCAGTGGTTCGATGGGCGGCAGCCGATCGCTCTCTATTTCCACTAAGCCATAATCTTGGGGGGCGGCGGAAGAGGGCACGATCCATCCATCTCCGTCGGCTTTAAGGCGTTTGCCGAGTTTAGGATCAACCAAAGTTCGCAACTGCGTTATTTCATAGCGCCATTTTTGATTATGCGAAGAGAAACGTAGGGCAATCGCAGGGTCAATCTTGCCGGGAGGCGTCAGTAAACAGTGACCTGCGGTTAGTACTAAACGCGAGGTAATCAGCGTTGCAGTGCACAAATTTCCGCTTTCTGTTTCTATTTGGCCAATCGCATTCCACGGCGATTGCGTGACGTTGGTTATTTTTATGCGATCGTCTTTGCCATAGAACAGCTGTAACTGTTGCGTCGGAGTGAGTATTTCATCATCGGCCTTGGCAGGAAGTGTGTTGATGGCACAATAAAAAACTGGAACGCACAACGTAATAGAACGCAGTAATTGCATAGAGCGGAACCCAATTGCAGTCATCCATTTACTCAGTAGTTTAACCAAATGATTGATTACTGCGAGGAATATTTGCGTTGAATAGGTGCGTTTCAGCGATGTTTTCTCGTTTGCTGCTTTCACATCCAACTACAGATAAAAGCACGCAGTAATGATCCCGCACACAATCAGCGATATAAGAAGCAGTTCAAACCCATAGCGTCGAAACATATGCCATCCTCGAACCCTTCGCAGTCACTGATTTCCATGGCTAACCGATCTTTATCGTTAACACTGGCGCGCACGGCTGAATTATTCTCAACTTCAGGAGATGATTAATCTTAGATTATCGCCACTTCAACGACTGTGAGTGATTGGTTTCGGCATGTAACGCTTTGTACTTCGTATGAAAATAATTCAATAGTGTGCTATTGAACCCCGCTAGACGCCTGACTATAGTGAGAAAATCGCTTTTTAAGTAAGCAGACATCAGGAGTATGCATGACCAATAAGCAGAGTCACCATCGCGCGGTCGATCGTCAGTTTGCCGATCAGGCAAACGCCTATCTTGGTAGCGCCGTGCACGCACAGGGCAACGATTTACAACGTTTAGCACGATTACTTGAAGGTGACGACTTTGACAGCGTTCTCGATCTCGGCTGTGGTGCTGGGCATGCTAGTTTTGCCGTCGCGGCTCAGGTTCGCGAGGTTGTTGCTTATGATCTCTCTGATAAAATGCTTGATGTGGTGCAACATGCCGCGCGCGACAGAGATATAGACAATCTTGTCGTCCAGCAGGGCGTTGCAGAATCTCTGCCATTTGACGACGAATCATTTGACGTCGTGATCAGCCGTTATTCCGCTCATCATTGGTATGATGTTGGAAAGGCACTACGCGAGGTAAAGCGGGTGTTAAAGCAGGGGGGCAGGGCTATTTTTATGGATGTTGTTTCTCCGGGGCATCCTGTTTTAGATGTCCATCTGCAAACGATTGAAATTTTGCGAGATACATCGCACGTCCGTGATTATACGCCAGGCGAGTGGCTGTCATTTTTTACTGAGTCCGGATTACGTGTCCAAACGGTAACCTCAGACCGTCTCCATTTAGAATTTAGTAGCTGGATTGCACGCATGCGCACGCCAGAGTCGCTAGTTACCGCCATCCGCGTCGTTCAAGAGAGTGCATCCGAAGAAGTGAAGCTGCACTTTGAACTTCAGCCTGATGGTTCGTTTACCAGTGATATCATGATGTTTGAGGTTGTTAAGAGTTAAAACGATCGCCGGAGCAGGTTTCCGGTGGTGTTATCTCTCTATTTAGTTACAACATACATTGTAAGTTAAGCCATAACAGCAATCTGAAACTCCTGCATTTCTTGTAAGTAACAGGAATATGTCATACTGCTAAAAAAGCTTATTAGGCAACAGAAGGGCGACAAACACCGTATTTATAACACCTGCGAAATAGCCATCTTTCTCAGAATAATATATTGCTAGATATCACCAGCGTACAATTTACTTTTACTGTTGCTTCAATTTAAAATTGTTATCGCTGTGAATTTCATCATAATCAATCAGTTACTTTAACTTCTGATAGGTTAATTTTGGACAAGACTGCCTGCTGTTATTCGTAATATATTCGTCACTATCGCTTCAAGTTCTGGCCTGATAAGATCACTTAGAGTAACAACTAAGGATAAACACTCCATGTCAGCCTTGCTAAAACAGCTTCACGCTATGTCAATAAATAAGGTACAGCCTCCAGATGAATTATTGGCATTATATAACTGGATAGAAGAAAATGGATTTATAGAAGAGTATAATGATGGTTTCCTATATGGCAGAATTAGCCATGATTGGGAATATACGCCAGATATTACCTTTACTGCATCCTATCAAGAGAGTATTCATCATTGGTTTGATTTGCCAACAGTCACAGAGGAAATCGCATCCAGACTCGTGATTTTTGCAAGCAGCGGCATGGATGGCTCCATGCTGGGACTGTGGCTTGATGATGACAAACAGGTAAGGTTTGTGCATCTTGGGTCCGGATCTGGATCCATGCTTTGCTGTATCATCGCCGATAACGCACGCGATTTTCTTTCTTTACTCGCGATAGGCTATGCGGAAGTAGGCGATGTGTATGATTTTTCTTTACCGCCGGAAGAATTAGGTGACAAACCTAAACTAAATACTTTATTTCTAGATTGGTTAAAACGGGAATTTTACATTACTCGGCCTCGTAATGCCTCGTTGATAGTGAAGAGACCAGCTGAAATAGGCAGCAAAATAGCTAAGGATCCATTTTGTCAGTGGTGCAATAAGCAGTTTAAAAACACTTGATTTATGCTAGGGGGACTCTTTGGTTTATTCATTTAAGAGTCCGCTGTTCGAGCATTAATTGAAGGTGAAGCATTTTTTATATTACATATTTTCGATCTATTGCTAGTGACCTCAGGTGTGGCAATAGATCGGTATACGTCCTTCAGTCGTTAATTCCCGTTTACTGCAATATAAAACGCTTTTTCTTTGGCATATATTTCTTTGGCTTTTTGTAAGTCAGAAGCCGACAGTTCTTTTTCAATAGCATCTCTTTCATCTCGCGAGTCGGGAGTCGCGTCTATACCGAGCGAGCACCAAGACCAAGCGGTGATATTATCTTTGGCAACGGTGATCCCATTATGAAGATAGTAACCGGTGCGATATGCCGCATAGGTATCCCCTTGTGCTGCGGCTTTTTGGTACCAAAATAAAGCGCGTTTCTGATTCAGAGGTTCCATTTCCTCATAAATTTGCCCGAGTGCCGTCTGGGCGGACATATTGCCATTTGAAGCGGCTAGCTCGAGCCATTTAACCGCTTGCTGAATGTCATGCTTATGAATCAGCGAAAGACCAACAGCCAATTGTCCTCGGGCGTAACCTTTATTGGCAGACTTCATATACCAGCTAAGCGCAGCGTCATCATTGCCTTCGTTGTCGCGAATAAAATATCCAAGCTCAAGCATGGCCTCAGCGGAACCATTGTTAGCGGCCAACGTTAGCCACTCTTTTCTTAACTCAAGCTGATTCTTCATTAACATGAAAGGGTATTCTTTGAGAATGTCGGCAACTTCTAGCTGGCTGCTAGCATCGCCAGATTTCGCCCATATAGAGAACCAGTACAGCGATTTTTCTAAGTTTTTCAGTGGCATCTGCGCATAAATACTCGCGAGGCTTCTCTGTGCGGGGCGGTATCCTTGCTCAGCAGCGCGTTCAAACCAATCTTTGGCTTTTGGCTCGCTGCGTCGTGGATAATAATTTTCATAGTCTGGATCGGCGCTAAGGATCGTGCCGAAATCGTATTCTGATTTAGGGTCACCGCTTTTTGCTTTTTTTTCTATTTCACCGTATCGATGACGGAGTGCGGTAAGGCGTTGGCCTCCTTCTTCTGAATGACCGAGTAGCACGGCTCTGCGATAGTAAGTTAACGCTTCACCCAAATTTTGCTCAACGCCTTCAGCGTTCTCAAAATGTTTGCCAAGCTCAAGGCTGGCCTGGATATCACCTTGGCCAGCCTTAATTTGTAGCGCTTTAATATCTTGAGAGGCTGCATTTACTGAGGATGAGGCCAGTATTGCAATCAGCAGTAGGTTGTTCAGTGAAACTTTAGCTATTGCCATGGTCGTTTTTCTTCCTTGAAAAATTAGATAAACAAATACGCGCCATTTTATCGAGATATCCATTACTCATCTATCAGCGCTGGCTTCAACCTTCTTTCTACCTGTCTAAATAACGCTGTTCCAAATGACGGCGGAAGAAGCTTGGATTGAGTGTTTCGCCGCTGGCATTTTTTATCAATGTGTCAGTGTCGAAACGAGAACCCTGTTGCCAGATATTCTGACGCAACCAATCAGATAGCGGTGACAAGTCTCCGCGCAAAATCTGGCTGTTTAAATCTGGCAACGCCACTTTAGCAGAGGCAAATAGCTGAGCGGCATACATCGCACCTAGCGTATAAGTCGGGAAATAGCCAAATGCACCATCGGTCCAGTGAATATCTTGCATGCAGCCATCGCGGAAATTATCTTTGGTGCTGAGTCCGAGGTAAGCCTGCATTTTCTCATCCCAAAGCTCTGGAATGTGCTGCACATCAATATCCCCCTCAATTAACGCTCGCTCGATTTCATAACGCAGAATGACATGAGCAGGGTAGCTCACTTCGTCGGCATCAATACGGATATAGCCAGCTTCCACGTGCTGATTGATGCGTTTGAAATTAGCAGGATCAAAAGCAGGCTGATCGCCAAACGCTTTTTGTACGTAAGGACGCAAAAACGTGAGGAAAGGCTCGCTACGAGCGAGCTGCATTTCAAATAGCAAACTTTGAGATTCATGAATTGCCGTCGAACGCGCCTCGCCAATCGGCTGTCCAGCCCATTGTTTTGGCAAGTTCTGTTCATATCGTGCATGTCCGGTTTCATGCACAATGCCCAGCAATGCGCTGAGAAAATCATTTTCAGTATAGCGGGTCGTAATGCGGACATCTTCAGGAACACCGCCGCAGAAAGGATGTGCGCTTACATCCAGACGGCCATGATTAAAATCAAAGCCAAGCACTTGCATAATGTCTAGACCCAGAGCGCGCTGTTTCTCAATGGCGAATGGCCCCTGCGCTGAAAGTGTTTGTTCTGCGCTTTGCTTCTCAATAATGTTTTTCAGTAATTCTGGCAGCCAGCTTTTTACATCCGCAAAGATGGCGTCTAAGCGCGCGCTGGTCATTCCTGGCTCATATAAATCAAGAAGGGCGTCATAGCGGCTAACCTTGGTTGCCTCAGCGCGGATTTGCGCTTCTTCACGGCTTAACTCAACCACCGGAGCGAAATTTTTCACAAATCCAGACCAGTCATTCTCGGGGCGCTGAGTTCGCCATGCATGCTCACATTTCATTCCCGCTAAGGACTTGGCGGAAACAAACTGGTCAGGCAAGATCACTGCCTGCTGATATCGGCGTGCAATCTCGTGCAAGTTAGCTTGCTGATCGGTATCAAGAGACTCATTTTTTGCCTGTTCAATCCAATCCGCTATCTGTGGAGCAGTTAACGTTTGGTGCATGAGAACACTGAGTTCAGATAAGGCTTCGGCGCGAGCTTGACTTCCGCCGGAAGGCATTTGAGTCTGCATATCCCAGCCCGTTATAGCGGAAAGGTGTGACAAGCGAGACAGGCGTGTAAACGTATCGCGTAGCTGATCGTAGGCTGTTGTCATCGTAGACTCCCTATGCCTTGCGGCAATTAAACAAATTAAAAATGAGAAGATCAGTGGGTATGCGATTGTTCGGCTTGCGCACCAATCGTCGGTGGCGTATTGGTCTGACGGCGTGGCCAACTGAATAGCAACGATGCTCCCCCCAACGAACTGCCGCTAGCCGAGATGGTGCCTTGATAAGCTTGCGCAATACTGCAGACAATGGCTAAACCGAGTCCACATCCACCGGTTGCCCGATCGCGGCTTGGGTCAAGTCGGACAAAAGGCTCAAATATTCGCTCGCGTTCCTCAGGAGGAATTCCAGGGCCGTCATCCTCCACCTGTAAACATGCGTTATTACCGTCAAACCATAACCCAACGCGCAGTTTTTTCTCGCTGTAGCGCAGGGCATTATTGACTAAATTATCTAGCACACGCTCCATCAAGCGCAGATCGACGGCACCAAAATCGCCTTCATGGGGAACATCCAGCGTGATTTCATGTTCTGAATGAATCATCTGAATATCCGCAATCCGTTCGGCCAGCCATTTGGGCAAATCGATGGCTTCAAGATGGGTTTCCACCTGTGGGCGGTCGAGTCGCGCATAGGTTAAGAGTTCATCAATGAGGCCTTCGAGCTGTCCAATATCGCGATTTAACGCCGTTTGTTCTGACTCAGACAGATTGTCACTCATTGCAAGGCGATAGCGTAGGCGAACCAGCGGCGTACGCAGCTCGTGAGCAATACCGTCAATCAACTGCTTTTTACTGACGATCAGCGTATTGATATTGTCGGCCATTTGATTGAAGGCCACACCTAAACGATGCAGGCTAGAGGTAGCGTCGAAATGCGTTCTTTCCTCCAGATGACCTTCACCCAAACGCTGAGCGGCGTTCTCAAGCTGCAATAAATCCTGCCAATGTGGTCTCATCCAAAGAAACACGGGCAGCGCAAGTGATAAACCGATAAACAATAGTAGCGCTAAATCTAGCAGGCGCATTTCGTGCAGATAGAAAAGATAGGGAATAGGGCCAACCGCTAATACATAGTGGCTACGCGGTATGCGCTGAATAAAGGAATATTCACTGTCTAACGCCACAATTTCGCCGTTACGCAGCTTCTTTTCAAGCTCAGGTGCTAACTGCCGCTTGCCTAGCGGTTCGATATGAAATTTGAAGGACAAATTCCAATCAAGTTTGTTGATGGTCTTATTCCAATCTCGCGGAGGGATTTCGCGCAGTTCGCTGCGGATCAGATAGAGCGAGCTCTTCATCAGGTCATCCATCGACTGGCGCCCAGCGCGCTCGGCGGTCACTTTATAAACGAGCCCTACCAGCATCGCCATAACCAAGAAACAGACGAACAACAGAAGATAAAATTGGACAAAAAGCTTTCTCATCGAGAGTTATTCCCACGCGTTCGGTGCAAACAGATAGCCCTTATTGCGTACGGTTTTGATCCGGAACGGCTCAGTTGCGCTATCGTCTAATTTACGCCGTAGGCGTGAGATCGCCACATCGATACTGCGGTCCATACCGTCGTAGCTGACACCACGTAGCGTGAGTAACAGAGCATCGCGATCCATGATGGTGCCTGCGTGTGTCGCCAGCTCCCACAACAGATCAAAATCTGACGTTGATAGGCTGATATTTTTATCTTTCAACGTAACTTGACGGTTAACGGGGTCGATACGTAACTGGCCAAAATGGATGCCATTGCGAGTGTTAGTTGGCAACGTTTCCGTCTCAGAGGTCAAAGTCTGATGTTGACGAAGGTGCAAGCGTAGGCGCGCCAATAGCACCGCCGGCGGTGTAGTTTTCAAAATGTAATCGTTGGCGCCCATTTCCAAAGACAGAATATGGTTCATATCACTATCTAAGGAGGTCAGTAGTACGATTGGACCTTTATAAACTGGCCGTAAATCGCGGCACAGTGTCATCCCGTCTTTGCCTGGCAACATGATGTCGAGCAAAACTAAATCAGGATTAAGGCGAACAATCGTCTCCATCGCGGTATCACCGCGTGGTTCGATGGTGACATCAAGATCGTGCTTGCCGAGATAAGCGGCTATTAGCTGGCCAACCTCTGGATCATCTTCAACGAAAACAATGTTGTTCATAACGATTCTTAAGCCTTAGCGTGAAGAAAACTCATAAGAACGGTGCAATCTAACCGAGTGACCATTCGAAATAAATATTGATGCAGCGATTTACCGTAATGGTCGGCCACCATCAACGCTAATAGTACGTCCTGTAACAAAGCGACTGTTCAACAGAAACTCAATGGTGTTCACAATTTCTTGTTCACCGGGAGCAATTTTCATCAGTGATTTGTCCAAAGCCTTCTGACGATAGTCCTCACCATCTAGGCTATTAAACATAATGAGGGCGGGCGCAATGGCGTTAACTTTCACTTCTGGCGCCAATTTAGCGGCAAAGGAGCGAGTCATATTATCTAATGCCGCTTTGCTGGCTGCGTAGGCAATATGCTTGGCACTACCGCGTTCCACGACGTAATCCGTAATATGAATAATATCTGAGCCAGCCTCACCTTGACCAACCAGTAACGGTTCAAGTAACTGATTGAGCAAATAGGGGGTGTAGACGTGAATCTGCAACATTTTCGCCAACGTATCTTCGGGCGCGATTTCTGCAGTCTCAGCAAGCCATGCGCTAGCATTATGGATGACCGCTCGCAGCTTCGGTGTACAGGATTTGATCTGCTCAGCAAACTGATAGATCTCATTGGTTTGAGTAAAGTCTCCCTGAATACATATTGCCCCCGCTTGACGTAGTCCATCTAATGCGGGGTATTCGCTACGATAGGCGACAATGACAGGTGTTCCTTGTGCTAGCAATGCATGAGCTAACGCCAGCCCAATTCTGCGGGCACCTCCGGTAATCAGAATGGGGGCGTTATAGGCGTTTGTCATCTGTCGGTTTCCTATGATCGTTAGCATTGCGCTCAAGTCGAATGTTGCCGCTGATTATGCCATCTGTCGCTAGGGTTAACATAGAGAAACGTTTCAGGTTCTCAGACACGAGATTGAGGCCATAATCACTGTTTTTATAGTGTTACGTGCGATTGAAATACATTAGTAGTAGTAATATCTACGCTAAAATAAAGGCTCTACCGCAGAGTATAAAGTTTTATAAATATGAGTTTAATTAATTAAAAAATTAATTTTATCTGCTTTTATAAATCCCTTGGTTTCAAAATGATTTTATGCTCGAACGTATGATTTTTACTTTGAGTCGCTAACATGCTGCTCTGGTTACAGCACGAGGTATGTCAGGTCAGGCGGGCCGATGCGAAAGAGAGAAGTGAATATTGCTGGTATTATTAAGGTAATATATTTGATGTTAATTTTGTAAAATCTAATTAACGATTAAGTTAATTTTTTAATGGGAAGATAAAATAATGCTGCGTCTATGATGATATTTATATTTCTTATATTAAGTTTCATTTTCTGTGTGGTTTTCTATTTAAGAAAGTGCCATTATGAATTGGCTGAATAATTAAAAAATATCTGCAACACCTGCGCAAAACATCATTTTGATACAATTTTACCTGTGCGCTATGTCGCAATCCAAGTGAGGGAGGCTAAGGAAATGTCCGGTAATCATTCAACCGTAGAGGATAGAAAAGCACTCTGTTTTGATTACACTCGGTTTCTATCGGCTTCCTGTAACAAGCACTGGGGTTTTATTGATGCTATATATGGTGTTATGCCGCTGTTCGGCATGGTGACTCGCTCTCAATCAAAATCGATTGAGAATCTCAACGCGCAGATTCGCCAATTGGCAATGCAGGTTTTATCGACACAGGTCAGCGATGAGACCAACATCGTACGGTTGATAGAACTGGTCAAAAATCAGGGGCTCCAAGAGTTAGATATTCAGCTTCCCTATGCATTGGAAGATGAACAACTGATGACCATACAAGCTGAGTGCCGGAATGCTGTCAGCATGACCCAATACGACGAGCGTTTGCATGTCGTCATTACGGTGAAAGAACCTAAGTGTAAATAAGTCATGTGCGTTGTGTTTACAGAGACAAAATAGACAAATAAAAAAGGTGGCTGATTAAGCCACCTTTTTTGCATTTCATTCTCGGTAGTTACCCAAACATAAACCAAGCGGCGGGGAAGGTTGCAAGCAACAGTAAGAAGATCCCCATACGTTCCATGCCGCACAGATCCTTTTTCCCCTCTAGGCCTCGGCGAGCAAACATGAAGACCAACAGCCCTGGCGCGTACAGCATGACAGACATCAAAAGATGAGTGATACCGGAGGCATAAATCAGCCATAACCCGTACGCACAGGCGCCATAGGCGGCGAAGATAATGCGTTTATCCTGCTTCTGGCGAGCCACTTTCAGCAGAAATGCGCCCACTAAAAAGTAAGGTACTAGAATCATCTCGGATGCGATGGTTAGCAGATTATTGTAATTAGCGCCGGTCAGCCAAATAATAATCAGCGTGATTTGCACCGCGCCGTTGGTTAACCATAGTGATGATGCTGGCGCCTCTTTACTGTTTTGCTTACCGAAAATTTTAGGAAAAGCGCCGTGCTGAGAGGCAAGAAACGGCACTTCGGCTGCCATGATAGTCCAGCTCAAGTAGGCACCACAAACAGAGACAATCAGACCGGCAGCAATGATGATCTCACCCATTGGCCCCATCATGTTAACCATCAAACCAGCCATAGATGGGTTGCGGATTTCAGCAAGTTCAGCACGTGGCATCACCCCTAGTGACAGCAGGGTAATCAACAGATAAACCACGAGAGCAGAGATGACTGCCAACATGGTCGCTAAGCCAACGTCTTTTTTATGTTTAGCTCGAGCAGAAACCACCACTGCGCCTTCGACCCCAATAAATACCCACAGAGTGAATAGCATTGTGTCTTTAACCTGTTCCCAAACCGGAACACCGAGCTTAACGCCGGTGAAATCTAGCTTAAAGGTATCGATCTTAAATGCCAGCGCGGCCAAAATGACGAATAAACCCAGCGGCAATAACTTCGCTAAGGTCGCCGCCAAATTAATCCCAGCAGCGGTTTTTACCCCTCGCAGAATCAGGAAGTGAACCACCCATAATAAAATGGATTCGCCGACGATGGCCTGCCAAGTGTTACCATCGCCAAACACGGTGTGTCCGGCTGAATCAGTGAAGAAACTCAGCGCTGCAAAAACGATCACCAAATAGGAGACGTTGGCAATGACGGCACACAGCCAGTATCCCCAAGCAGAGCAAAAACCAATCAGCTCCCCAAAGCCTTCTTTCGCATAAGTGAATATGCCACCGTCTAAGTCTGGACGAAGGCGTGTAAGTAGCAACATGGCAAAAGCAAGGAATAAAATACCAACACCGGTGATCGTCCAACCGATCAGTAGCGCAGCTGGACTGGCTACGGCAGCCATATTTTGTGGCAGACTAAAAACCCCAGCCCCCAACATAGAGCTGAGGACAAGAGCTGTTAAAGCGGTGAGTCCGAGTTTTTTTTCCAATGCAAAATCCTGAAAGCAGCTTAATTAACTGTTTGATAACATCTGATTGGTTTAAATAGGGTTGTAGCCGTAAATAAACAAAACAATAAACCGTAAAAAGTGGCGCCGATTGTACGAGTTGAGGGATAGGGGTGCAATGGATGCCTATGCGTTTTTTGCAAAAAAATATGCAAAAAGCATGAAGATCAATCCAAGCAGGCTAATGACGAGGGAGTTCTTTGCAAAGTTGAATAAAAAAGGGCAGCCATTGGCTGCCCTTGTGACGTAATCATTTAAATTTACTTGAACAGATCAGCGCTAACCGTAAGGTTGCCACCGCTCTTGTTCTGCCACTGGCGCGTAATATGGTAATACTTAGCGCCTTTTTTAGCGGCTCGTTTAGCAACTTCAGTTGAAACGTCGGTCATGCTATTGAAGTGGCCAGTAAAGGTCACTGAGTCAAACGGAACCATCTGCGCAGCGGTTGTGTTATTCACTTCCTGAATTTCTGTTCCATCAGGCAGTGTTACGGTGTAACGCTTGCCGGTGGATGACTGGGTTTCGAAGAAGCGGCCAATACCCGCGCTTGGCGTTCCCGAAGACGCCACACCTGGAATTTCTACGTTTGCGGCTGCCGCGCCGCCGGCTGCAAGTGCCGCTTTACCTGCTTCAGAATCCGCTGGAATGGCGTCGGGGCTTTGCACCTGACGCTTAGGCGCGTCAGCTTTATAGATGTAAGCGGTGATGTACTGGTTACCACCACTGTTGGCATCGATTTGACGAATGATGAAATAAGAGTCGGCGCCTTTTTTCTTCGCAGCACGGCTGATTGCGTCGGTTGCATCAGGTTGGCTACGGAAGAAACCACTCACGGTAACGGTATCGTAAGGCTGCAGTGCGTAAGCCTCTGCCTTAGGCAGCTCCTTAACACCATTGAACACGCGATATTGGGTGGTATCCTTAACCGTTTCGGCATCTTTCTTATAAACGTCTGCCGTTACGCGCCAGTTACCGCCGTTATTGCTGTTGTTGATATCTTGGATATAGAAGTAATCCGCACCCATGCTATCAGCGCGACGAGAGATTGCGCTTGCTGCATCATTAATCGCGTTAAAACGTCCGCTGATGGTGACTCGGTCAAATGGCTTTAGTTCGGAGGCTTTCTCTGGCGTTAGTTCTTGTGCCGCTTGAGCAGACAGCGCAGTAAGAGACAATAACGCTGATGCAATAATGGTGGTTTTCAGCTTCATAAAAAATCCTTTACGCCTTTTTTGCATTGACGAGTGTTGCAGGGAGTACCGTTTAGTCTTTCACAGTTTTTGCTGCACAATCAATCAGGGTGACAGTGTTTGTAAAAATAATGGGGCAGATTATTACATGTAATAAGTTGTCATGCCTCAGTAATTTATGCGTAGTCAGTGATATGGTAACTAAATCGCATTTTTATGCCATACGGATATAAACTGAAGAAATGCATTGGACAATCAGATTACCGCACAGGTGTTAAGTTTATGTTAATTTAAAGCTTCAATCGTCTGATTTAACTAGATGAAAGTGCAAATGTGATGAATCTCTGCCCAGATTTTTTTCGGTAAAATCAATGTCATGAGCTCGGTTTTTACAATCGTTTTACTAATAACATACACAGAACGATAATTTTTATTAAATATATCCGTCAAGTGCATGGGAATAGTGGATCATCAACTCTATTTTCAGTAGGTTATAGGTAGCTATCAGTACCTCAAATGATAGGCGTTTTGTTATAGGCAATACGCCTTGTAAAAAAAGGTTTAGCAAACATTGAGCTGTAAAGCTCTAACGGTCATCGCTCCTTTAGGATGACGCTCATCTTATTGACAGGTGAAAAGGGAAGATTATGCGTATTGGTATACCCAGAGAGCGGTTGGCCAATGAAGCCCGAGTAGCAGCTACGCCGAAAACGGTAGAGCAGCTACTCAAATTGGGTTTTACCGTGGCCATCGAAAATGGTGCCGGCAAATTAGCCAGTTTCGACGATACGGCGTTCCAGCAAGCTGGCGCTGAAATTGTCGGCTATGAAGATGTTTGGCAGTCGGACGTCATTTTAAAAGTCAACGCGCCAGAAGATGAAGAAATTGCTCTGATGAATCCGGGCAGTACATTAATCAGCTTCATCTGGCCCGCGCAAAATCAAGAGCTGCTACAAAAACTAGCGGAACGTCAGGTTACCGTGATGGCCATGGACTCAGTGCCGCGCATTTCGCGTGCCCAGTCGCTGGATGCTTTGAGCTCAATGGCCAACATCGCTGGCTATCGCGCGATCGTCGAAGCTGCACATGAGTTTGGTCGTTTCTTTACTGGGCAAATCACTGCGGCGGGTAAAGTTCCACCGGCGAAGGTGATGGTTATCGGCGCAGGCGTTGCCGGTTTGGCTGCGATTGGTGCCGCCGGAAGCCTTGGTGCAATTGTTCGTGCATTCGATACCCGTCCAGAAGTGAAAGAGCAGGTTCAGAGTATGGGCGCAGAATTCCTCGAGTTAGATTTCGAGGAAGAAGCGGGCAGCGGCGATGGCTATGCCAAAGTGATGTCTCCTGCCTTTATCAAGGCTGAGATGGAGCTGTTTGCCGCACAGGCTAAAGATGTCGATATCATTGTGACGACGGCGCTTATCCCTGGGAAACCAGCACCACGGTTGATCACCAAAGAAATGGTTGAGTCAATGAAGCCGGGTAGCGTGATTGTCGATCTGGCAGCGCAAACCGGTGGCAACTGTGAACTGACCGTTGCGGATACCGTGACTGAAACGCCAAACGGCGTGAAAATTATCGGCTACACCGACCTGCCAAGCCGTTTACCCACGCAGTCCTCTCAGCTTTATGCGACGAACTTGGTGAATTTGCTCAAGCTTCTGTGTAAAGAAAAAGACGGCACGTTGAATGTTGATTTCGACGACACCGTGATTCGCGGTGTTACCGTGGTTAAAACCGGTGAAATTACCTGGCCAGCGCCGCCGATTCAGGTTTCAGCACAGCCTAAAGCTAAAGCGGCCGAGCCGGTTGCAGCTAAAGAACCGGAGAAACCGGCCTCTCCATACAGAAAGTACGTCATATTAGCCGTTGCTATTATCCTGTTTGGTTGGCTGGCGAATGTAGCACCAAAAGAATTCCTTTCTCACTTTACTGTCTTTGCGCTCTCTTGCGTGGTCGGGTATTACGTGGTTTGGAACGTCAGCCATGCGTTGCATACACCGTTGATGTCGGTGACCAATGCGATTTCAGGGATCATTGTCGTAGGGGCCGTACTGCAAATCGGTCATGGCGGCTGGATCACTTTCTTCGCGTTTATCGCCGTGCTGATTGCCAGCATTAACATTTTTGGTGGATTCACCGTGACTCAGCGCATGCTGAAAATGTTCCGGAAGAACTAAGGGGTAACACATGTCTGGAGGATTAGTTACTGCAGCATATATTGTTGCCGCAATCCTGTTTATTTTCAGTCTGGCGGGCTTGTCAAAGCACGAGACATCCAAGCAGGGTAATATCTTCGGCGTTGTCGGGATGGCAATCGCGCTGATCGCAACTATTTTCGGCCCTGACTCTAGCAACGTAGGCTGGATTATTGTCGCCATGGTTATCGGCGGTGCTATTGGTGTTTATCTGGCAAAGAAAGTCGAAATGACCGAAATGCCAGAGCTGGTTGCCGTGCTGCACAGCTTTGTCGGTTTAGCCGCGGTGCTTGTTGGCTTTAACAGCTTTATCGAACACCAGCCGGGCTCAATGGAACACGTGATGGAGAATATCCATCTGACTGAAGTGTTCCTTGGCATCTTCATCGGTGCGGTAACCTTTACTGGTTCAATCGTGGCGTTTGGTAAACTGCGCGGCACGATTTCATCAAAACCATTGATGTTACCAAATCGTCACAAGCTCAATCTGGCGGCTTTGGTTGTCTCTTTCCTACTCATGGTTTGGTTCGTGAATACCGGAAGCACCAGCGTGCAGGTCATGTGCGTACTGCTGATGACGATCATTGCGTTAGCCTTCGGCTGGCACCTTGTCGCGTCTATCGGCGGGGCGGATATGCCGGTTGTGGTTTCAATGCTGAACTCCTACTCCGGTTGGGCAGCCGCAGCAGCGGGCTTCATGCTGAGCAACGACCTGCTCATCGTAACGGGTGCTTTGGTCGGTTCTTCAGGTGCCATTCTGTCTTACATCATGTGTAAGGCAATGAACCGTTCATTCTTCAGCGTTATTGCCGGCGGTTTTGGTACTGATGGTTCTTCTACTGGTGAAGATCAGGAGATGGGCGAATATCGTGAAACTACGGCAGAAGAAGTTGCCGAGCAACTGAAAGGCTCTTCATCGGTCATCATCACCCCAGGTTACGGCATGGCGGTGGCTCAGGCTCAGTATCCTGTAGCTGAAATTACCGCTAAGCTTCGCGCCATGGGGGTAAAAGTTCGCTTTGGTATTCACCCCGTTGCAGGGCGTTTACCGGGTCACATGAACGTATTATTAGCTGAAGCCAAAGTCCCGTATGATATCGTGCTAGAAATGGATGAAATCAATGATGACTTTGCAGACACCGATACCGTTTTAGTGATCGGCGCGAACGATACCGTTAACCCAGCGGCTATGGAAGATCCACGTAGTCCAATCGCGGGTATGCCGGTATTGGAAGTATGGAAAGCGCAGAATGTTATCGTATTCAAGCGCTCGATGAACACTGGCTACGCAGGCGTTCAAAATCCACTGTTCTTTAAAGAGAACACCCAAATGTTGTTCGGCGATGCCAAAGCGAGCGTTGAAGCTATTCTGCGCGCGCTGTAATCCCCGCTCATTGTAGATACCAAGGGCCGCAGATGCGGCCCTTTTTTACTTATATACGGCTTGCTTCGGGTAACCGTTTTAGAGAACGACTGATCCAAATGGCAAGTAATAACATCACGCCGAGAAATATCACAATGCCGTTCCAACCATACTGATTCCAGAATACTCCCCCCAGCGTTCCCGCTACGCTAGAGCCTGCGTAATAACAAAATAGATAGAGAGAGGATGCCTGACCTTTAGCACGGCGAGCACGGCGACCGATCCAGCTACTTGCTACGGAGTGCGCGGCAAAAAAACCGGCGGTAAATAACATCATTCCGATAAAAATAGCCACCAATGGCGCGAATAGGGTAATAAGCAACCCGATCAGCATAATGGATATCGACACAGTGAGAACCGGACCGCGGCCAAATTTACTGGTCAGTGCGCCCGCCTTGGGAGAACTATAGGAGCCGGTGAGGTACACGACCGATAAAAGTCCCACAAAGGCTTGGCTAAGAGAATATGGCGTGCCAAGCAGACGATAGCCAATATAATTAAATAGAGTCACAAAGCTTCCCATCAGCAGGAAACCTTCGGCGAAAAGAAGTGGCAGTCCACGGTCATGCCAGTGTAAACGGAAGTTGATAAGCAACGTCCTTGGGCGAAGTGAAGTTGCGCGGAAGTGCTTAGAGGCTGGCAGGATTTTCCAGAACATAAATGCAGCCGCGAGTGCGAAAAGCCCAATGATGGCGAGAGCGATTCGCCAAGAGAAGAAATCGGTTAGTACACCGCTAACTAATCGTCCACTCATTCCGCCAATTGAATTGCCACTGATATAAAGCCCCATAGAGAAAGCCACCACAGCGGGGTCAATTTCCTCACTCAAATAGGTCATCGCCACTGCGGCAACACCACTGAGCGAAAGCCCAACCATGGCACGCATAATCAAAATCCCGTGCCAACTAGTCATCATCGAACAAATCAGTGTACAAATCGCGGCTAGCAGCAGCGAGGTGACCATCACCTGTTTGCGTCCAATGGCGTCCGAAAGTGGGCCCGTAAACATAAGCCCAACGGCAAGGAGGCCCGTGGACACAGAAAGAGAAAGGCTACTGCTGGCGGGCGAAATGCCAAAATCGTGCGATAACACAGGCAGAATAGGCTGAACGCAATACAGCAGGGCAAAGGTAGCGAGTCCGGCCGAGAAAAGCGCAAGAGTGACGCGAATAAACTGCGGCTGTCCACGTTCTATAAAGGGGAGTTTATTTAATGTACGACGCGTTGGCGCAGTAGAAGGCGTTGAGGCCGAACCTGATTGAGGCTGAATACTTTCAGCCGAAGGGGTATCCACTCTGTATCCTTACCGAAAATATCGGGTGTAACGGTTAACCAGCTCTACTGACCTCATTAATGTGCGGTAGCTCACAACGGCTGATGTAAATTCAGCATAGGTATCTGCCATTTTATTGTCTAATATATTAATAAATTCAAATGAGACTTTAAAAGTATCAATCAATAAAATGCGTATAGAAATCAGACACCTTAAATACTTTATTGCGGTGGCCGAAGAGTGCCATTTTGGCCGCGCCGCAGAGCGGTTGAATATCTCTCAACCCCCACTAAGCCAGCAGATTCAATACCTTGAACAAGAAGTCGGGGCGCGGTTATTAGCGCGCACCAATCGCAGCGTGAGTCTGACTCAGGCTGGGGAGCTGTTTCTCAAGGAGTGCTATGAAATCGTTAACCACCTTTCACAAGCGGCTGAAACGGCGGCGCGAGCGCACCGCGGTGAGTTGGGGAGCCTGAAAATTGGTTTTACCTCTTCGGCCCCGTTTATTAGTCAGGTCGCCAGCAGTTTGTTTTCTTTCCGGCAACGTTATCCCTTAGTGCATATGCAAATGCGTGAGGTAAACACTAAGCAACAAATCGAACCGTTGCTGGAAGGGAAGTTAGATCTCGGCGTCATGCGTAACACTCGTCTCCCCGACATGCTGGCGCATCAACTGTTGTTACGTGAGCCGTTGGTTGCCGTTTTGCATAAAAATCATCCACTTGCGGCGGGGGAGCATAAGCCGCTTAAATTTAGCGATTTAGCCCAGCAGCCTTTTGTCTTTTTCTCACGCGAAGTTGGGACGGCATTGTATGACGAGATTTTAACCTTACTGCTCAATGCGGGGATTACGCCCTACATCACGCAAGAAGTCGGAGAAGCGATGACGATTGTTGGTCTCGTGTCGGCAGGGTTAGGGGTTTCGATTCTGCCCGCATCTTTTACTCGCATCCAAGTGGATGGCGTCTGCTATCGGCCCTTGGATGAAGACAATGCTTTCACTGAAGTTTGGTTAGTTTACAACAAGAATAGGGCATTAACCGCACAGGCAACCGCCCTAATAGCATTAATGCTTTCTCAACAGCAGATAAAATAATCGAAAACAAAGTCTGTGTAGCTGAGCTTATTTGTGCGCTAAATCACATAACGAATCAAATAGTTGACGCGTTTCCACAAAACCGACACCATAGCATTAATATTTATTTAGAAGCGTGAAAAATAAGCAGGAGTAGGTGGGTGATAGCTGAAAGCCAACCGGGTCATATTGATCAAATAAAGCAGATAAATGCAGGGGCGGTATACCGCCTAATTGATCAACATGGCCAAATTTCACGCATTGAGTTATCAAAACGCGCCCAGCTAGCCCCTGCCAGTATCACTAAGATTGTGCGCGAACTGCTTGAAGCCCATCTGGTGCAGGAAACTGAATTTCAGGATCTCGGTAGCCGTGGGCGTCCCGCAGTGGGGTTAATTCTAGATACGGTCGCTTGGCACTATCTCTGTGTACGCGTTGGACATGGCGTCATGACGCTAGCGCTGCGTGACTTAAGCAGTAAATTAGTTGCGGAAGACGATATAGATCTCCCTGCTCAGGCCGAACAGCCGCTTCTTGAACGAATCATTAATGAAATCGATCAGTTTTTTATTCGCCATCAGAATAAATTAGAACGCTTGACCGCTATCGCAATAACGCTTCCGGGGTTAATTAATTCTGCCAAAGGCATGGTACATCGCATGCCATTTTATGCTGATGTCTGTGATATGCCTCTTGGCCCCGAACTTGAGCAACATACGGGACTACCGGTATTCCTGCAGCATGATATATGTGCATGGACAATGGCCGAATCCTTATTCGGTGCGGGGGAAGGTTGCGGCAATATGCTGCAGGTCGTCATCGACCATGATGTTGGCGCGGGGGTGATTACCGATGGGCGTTTGCTCAATGGAGGACGCCACAGCGTTGTCGAAATTGGCCATACGCAGGTCGATCCATACGGCAAACAATGTTACTGCGGGAATCATGGCTGCCTAGAAACCGTCGCAGGGCTTGATCATATTCTGGATCTCGCTCAGCAACGCTTACCTCTTTCTCCCTCGTCGCTGTTACATAATGGCCCCATTACCATTGACGCTATCTGTCAGGCCGCGATGCAGGGCGATCAACTGTCTAAAGATATCATTAGTAGCGTCGGTAATAACGTTGGCCGAATATTGGCTATCATGGTTAACCTGTTTAACCCAGACAAGATCTTAATTGGTTCACCGCTCAATCAGGCAAGCGCAATCCTTTTTCCTTCGATTAATGCGGCGATCCAACAGCAATCTCTACCGTACTATGCGCATGGCTTGAACGTCGAGGCGACCCATTTCCGTAATAATGGCACTATGCCCGCTGCGGCTTTGGTCAAAGAGGCGCTGTATAACGGTTCGTTGCTGGTTCAGTTACTTCAAGGTTGATGTTCCGCCCCTATTTCTTCAGCTAAACGCCTTTCTATTTCATACCCACATAGGGGTATAAATCGCGATATTTCATGAATTTGTCCGCTCGATAAACAAAATATTGAGCTAACGCAAGCTGCCGCTTTGCTGCTTCGCCTAGACTTTTCTCTATTCTTGACGGTGGAGGAGAGTTATCACTTCACCATTTTTTTGTGTTTTTGTCGGAGTTTCTCCGGAGTAATATTCATGTTAAAGCGTGTTTTCGTCACAGGAACTGACACTGAAGTAGGTAAAACCGTCGTTTCTCGTGCTTTATTGCAATCCATCCATGCTTCTGGCGCTACTGCTTTAGGCTATAAACCTATTGCTGTTGGTAGTGAAGAAACCCCGCAAGGACTGCGTAATAAAGATGCGTTAACATTGCAGGCATCCTCTTCGATCCCATTGACCTACGACGAAGTGAACCCCATAACGCTGCAGGAAGAAATTGCTAACGCATATACAGGGGAGGCACTGGACTATAGCTTGATGAGCCGCGGTTTGCAGAACCTGAGCAGCAAAGCGGAGCATTTGGTCGTTGAAGGAACCGGCGGATGGCGTGTATTAATGCAAGATTTGCGTCCGCTATCTGAATGGGTGGTGCAAGAGCAATTGCCTGTCATTTTAGTGGTGGGGATTAAGCTGGGTTGTATTAGTCATGCGATCCTCACTGCCCAAGCGATTATCAACGATGGTCTGCCGTTTGCCGGCTGGATTGCTAACCGAATCAACCCAGGCCTATCTCATTATGCGGAAACGCTGGAAGCGCTGCGTCAAAAACTGCCAGGGCCACAGTTAGGAGAGATTCCCTATCTGTTCCGACCTGAAGAGAAAGATCTTTCTAAATATATCGATCTCTCACCGCTGAAATAACAAACGCTTTTTATTTTCGATATACCGACCCTGCCCGCAGCCAGCGAGATAGGGTCGTTGCTAGCACACACGACAGCAGCAATCCTGGAAGCAGGGTATACTCTCCCGTCATCTCAAACACCATCAATGCAGACATCACCGGCGCATGGGTGGTTGCTGCCAACAGCGTCGCCATGCCAGTTAACGCCATCAATAACGTAATATGCTGGCCCATCTCAGGCCAAATGGCACAAACCTGTCCCACCAACGTCCCAAGTGCGGCGCCAATAAACAGCGTGGGAGTGAATACACCACCGGGAGCCCCCGATCCGCTACTGGCTAAAATTGCCACCAGCTTACAGATCAATATGGCTGCAATAAGCAATACACCGGGTGGTGCGGTTAACAGTGATTGAACCACGCTGTAGCCATTCCCCCAGACTTCTGGAAATAGAATCGATAGCCCTCCTACGATTAACCCGCCAAGCGCCAGTTGCAACGGTGGCGGCAGGCGCAAGTGATGGAAGAAATTGCTGCTGTATTGCATCAGCATTAAAAAGAGTGGTCCTGTAAAACCTGCGATAATACCCAGCATTGCCATAAGTACGTACTGAATAGGCCACGGCGCAGTGAGGATTTGTACCTGATAGAGCGTTTCTTGGCCGCCATTAAGCAAATTGCTCATTAACAACGCGCTAACGGCAGAGATCACCACGGGTCCCAGCGACGCCAACATCAGAGAACCAAACAGGATCTCGGCGATGAATAGACTACCGGCTAACGGCGCATGATAAGCGCTAGCCATGCCCGCGGCGGCACCACAGGCTACCCACAATTTCCACTCTTTAAATGGTGTGAAATAGCGTGCGAATATCGAAGCAAACAGGGCGGCTAACAGGATCATCGCACCTTCACGACCAATAGCACTGCCGCTGGAAACCACGATAAGCGAAGCAAGGCTTTTAACCAGACTCGCGGATACATCTAAACGGCCGTCGCCAGCATCAAAAGCTTCCATATAGTCGGTGGGGGCTGAAGGGCGTTGGTGCTGATATTTCTGGAATAGCCACAAAATACAACCGGCGACTAATCCCCCGAGTGCTGGCGTTAGCAAGCGCCGCCATAATGGGAGATCGGCAGCAGCGGCCACTAAACTTCCGCGGCGACTGCCGAGAAACAGCCATTCGAGCTGAAGCATCGACTGATGAAATAACCAAACGACGGTGGCGGCAGCGATACCGAGGATCATTGAGATAACCAAACGGCGTAGCATGAGTTGATAATGTTGCATATGAATCAAACGTTTCATGCGTGGTGAAGTCATATTGGCCGTGGGTTTCCATCGCAGTATGCACAGGCGATTTCGGCTGTGCTATTCAGAAAAGTGTTGCCAGTTTAAGGGTTTTATCTACAGGAAGAAACTGTGCTGCAATCATGCAGCACAGTGAGTCAGAGGCTAGTGAATGGGATAGGGGGTATAAACCCCATTTAGCGATTCAAGGAAGGCAACGATATCATTCACATCTTGCTGTGGAAGCGTTGTACCTACCTGATATTTCAGCATCAGTTTTACAGCTTCATCAAGCGTCGGAACGTCACCGCGGTGGAAATACGGTGCCGTTAATGCAACGTTACGCAGCGTCGGCACTTTCTGACGGAAACGATCGCGCTCACCTTGGGTTACGTTCAGACGCCCAATATCCGCACTGGTCACATGACCGAAAGCGAAATCCTGCTTCAAGCCAAGTGGCTCAAACGCCTGACCTCCCAAAATTTTACCCGTATGGCAGGTAGCACATTTGTTATCTTTAAATAGCTGATAACCATGTAGCTGTTGAGCCGTTAGCGCCTTATCGTCACCGCGAAGATAGCGGTCAAATGGACTATCCGGTGTGATTAGCGTTTTCTCAAATTCAGCAATCGCATCGGTGATGGTATCGCCAGTAAAGCCTTCAGGATAAACCGCTGTAAACTGCTGTTTTAGCGCTGCATCTTGATTAAGTTTGCCCGTAATCTCATCCCAAGACTTAGATGCCATCTCGATTGGATTCAGTGGTGGGCCTCCCGCTTGTTTCTGTAAATCAGGTGCTCGACCGTCCCAGAACTGTTCAACGTTGAAGACTGCGTTAAACACTGTTGGTGCGTTGATGGGGCCCACTTCACCGCCGACGCCAATCGAGGTTTGGCGTCCATCAACACCGCCGGCGCCTAGTTGGTGACAATGCACGCAGGCGATAGAGTTATCACCAGATAAACGCGGATCATGATATAAGCGGAAACCTAAAGCCACTTTATCAGCTTGAACAGGGATCGTACGTGGCAGTGGCTGAACGGGTTCGTTCATTAATGCGGGAGACATGTCTTTGGCAGCGTAGTATTTAATACGCTGATCTTTGACCCAGTTTAGAATGCCTTTGCGTTCTTCTTCACTGAGAGAACCAGCCCAATGCAAAGCGGTATAGCGAGTGGGGGGCATCGTATTGTGTTGCATTACCCATTCCACTTTAGCGATATCCCCCTGTGGAGGAGGAGTATCATGGATCAAGCTGTTGCGGATTGGCGTGAGATCAAACGACTTGTAGCCCAGATTTATATCGTATTCCATTAATTGCTTCGCAATCGGGAACTGTGAATAAAACGGTAACTTCGCCGATGGCGTATGGCAGTAGTCGCAGCCTTTCTCACTCAACGTTTTCAATACCGCAGCATTCTGCGCTGAGAGCGATGCTTGCTCAGGCATGGTGATGCGCTGTTTGTCATGGTAATAAACGTATCCCGCCAGACCTAGGTATCCCACAACGCCCACCGTCGCAGCAATCCCTAAAACTTTGGTTATTTTTATCATGTTAAAACTCCATTTCAGAGCATGAAATAGGAGCGCGTCTGCGATGGACGCAATCCTCAGAGGGCCAAAATTGGCCTTCCCATAGTGCGGGTTGCTACCTGCCACTTTATTGACCACTATCAATGATATGGGCAGGGGCTGCCTATCGTTAGAATAGGATTTAGCAATCAATTGAATTTAGGTATCCGTAAAACAGATGTGTGACAGTGTCACAATGTGGAGTTAAACCCGACTTATTTTGCAATCTCATTCGCATCCTTGCACCGCTCATCATCCATCTTTCATTATTCATGCTACTGTAAAAGGCTAGTTATACGTATTATTTAAGATGAGGCAGCAGTATGGTGGAACAGGTTGAACAACAACATGGACAGCGCGGTATCGTGTTAACAGCCTGCATGCTTGCCACATTTATGGCTGCGGTTGAAGTGACGATTGTATCTACTGCCATGCCAACCATCATCGGTGATTTAGGCGGCTTTTCACTATTAGGCTGGGTGTTTGCGGCGTATCTGCTGACTCAGGCGATATCCATTCCGATCTATGGGCGTCTGGTCGATCTCTACGGTCGCAAAAGCATGTTTTACATTGGCGCATCGCTGTTTTTGCTGGGGTCGGTGCTATGTGGTTTTGCCAACAACATGCTGTGGATGATTGTTTTTCGCGCGATACAGGGCATGGGGGCAGGTGCAATCACGCCAATTGCATTTACCATCGTTGCTGATATTTATTCACCAGCAGAACGACCTAAAATTCAGGGGTATCTGTCCAGCGTGTGGGGGGTATCCGCGATTGTGGGTCCGCTGATGGGCGCCTTTATCGTACAGCATTTTAACTGGGCTTTGGTTTTTTGGGTTAACGTTCCCATTGGGCTTACGGCCATGTACCTGTTGTGGCGTTACTTTCCGGAAACACTCCAGCCGCGAGTCCATCCGTTGGATATCGCGGGTACGGCGTGGCTAACCATTGCTGTGGCATCGCTTTTAGTTGCGCTGCTTCAGGCAGATATTCTGGGGTACTGGGTGGTGCCATTGTTGTTGATATCCTCCATTGCATCATTTTTTCTGTTACGCCAAGAGAGAAGAGCAATCGAACCGCTGTTCCCACTCGAGTTATGGCGTAATAAAGTTATTGTGGCAGGCAATATCGGTGGTTTAGTTGTGGGAGCCTCGATGATGGGGGTTGCTGCGTTTTTACCTACTTTTGTGCAAGGTGTCATGGGCGGCACACCACTGCAAGCGGGAACGACTCTGGCCATGATGTCAATTGGATGGCCGATCGCCAGTGCGCTGAGCGGTCGCATGATGCTACGTACCTCTTATCGGACAACGGCGTTATTTGGCAGCATATTATTAATTACCGGAAGCCTTGTGTTACTGATGCAGCAGCCTGATAGCGGCCTACTGTGGGGGCGTATTGCCGCCTTTATTATCGGCTGCGGTATGGGTATGACTAACACTACATTTTTGGTTTCGGTGCAAAATATTGCGCCGCCAACCATGCGGGGTATTGCTACAGCCTCAACGGTGTTTACTCGAATGCTGGGTTCAGCGCTAGGTACCGCGGTTCTTGGTGCAACGTTAAACTTGAACCTCGACTGGCGATTGCCAGATATTCACGATCCAGTACAGAAATTAATGAGCCTACATAGAGAGGGTTTTATTGCTGACCCCGCAATGCAGCATCTAACGGAACAAGTAGCCGCATCACTTCATTGGGTTTTCATGGCTGCTGCGATACTTTCACTTTTTGCGCTCATTACCGCCTGGCTTATTCCCGCAAAATTAAAACCACAAAGTGCGCCAAATGTAGAGCTGGAGAGTGAGTGTTAGATGTAAAAAAGGCTGCGATAAGCAGCCTTTTAGCATGAGTTCTTCATCGAGATCAGTGTGCAGCAGGGGTAGCCGTGCTCTCATCTTCGTTGCCATTGATACGCTGATAAATAATCTTTTGCGTGTCATTTTCGCAATGGCCGACAACCTGTCCACCGCTAGATTCCGCCTGATCGTTTGGCACAATATCCAGCGTAAAGCCTGACTCGGGTACGCCATTATTGATAATCTTTTGGCTAATATCTGCTTTGACCGTTTCACAGGATGCCTGAGCAGCCAATGGAATCGCGCCTAACAGCATGATGCCAATCAATGATTTCTTCATGAAATTCCTCCAAGTTTCCTAAGGGTAGACTCGACTTCAACGCTTATGGATTAAGCGGGCGACCAGTATTTCTATCTAGGCAACGTTGGGTGTTGGGCTCCCAGTATGCGTTGACGTTAAGGCTTTTCTCACATGCATCCTGCAAATCAACCGCTTTATCGAATTTATCGAACTGTTTCTCAACACGTGTATTCACCTTATTGCGCAAAGAGCGAGTATCATCCCATTGCTCTTTTTGCTGGCGCGCATCTTCCTTCGTCAGCGAGTTATCTTGACCGCCGCTTGAGCCGAATACACACGTGCTGCCTGATGCACAAGAGTCAGCCAAAGCTGATGCTTGCCAGCCGCCCATAATGAGGGCTGCAGCTAAAGGCATCCAACGAGCGACCACCTGTAATTTTTTTAGTTTCACGTAGTTATCCTCATTTTTCCATGACCGATTTTCTCGATCATCACACGCAATATAGAGTCACTATAACACCCGATCAGTTTCGCTGATAGTTTGTATCAAGGCTGGTTGCGGTGTGGTTTAGTCAAAAGAGAGAGGGCAGATAAAGCTAAACTTCAACGATTGGTAAAGGCGTTCAATGCAAAAGTTTAGCTTGTTATCTGATACTTAACCGCGGTGAACAGAGAGCGGGGCGAAGGACTGACTCACTGGCATCATTTCAATGGTGTTGATGTTGACATGTGCTGGCAGCGTCGCAACCCAATATACGGCTTCAGCAATATCTACAGCGCTTAGGGCATTGGCGTTTTCATAGGTTTTACCAACACGCTCATTGTCACCTTTGAAACGCACGTTTGAGAACTCAGTGCCGCCAACAAGACCGGGTTCAATATCGCTAACGCGCACTCGAGTTCCGTGTAAATCAGCGCGTAGACCCAAACTGAATTGTTTTACAAATGCTTTGGTGGCGCCGTAAACATTCCCTCCAGCGTAAGGCCAATTCGCTGCCGTTGAACCGATATTGATGATGTGTCCAACATTACGCTCAACCATATCAGGTAGGATTGCCCGGGTCATATTGACTAAACCTTTAGCATTTGTGTCAATCATCGTATCCCAGTCATCAATATTTGCTTTATGCGCAGGCTCTAGCCCCAGCGCTAATCCAGCGTTATTGACCAAGACATCAATGCGACGTTTCTCGACAGGGAGGCTTTCCAGCGCTTGTTGGATGGCCGCACGATTCCGTACGTCTAACTGCAGGATTGTTAGTGCATCACCCAGTTCATCTTTGAGCTTTTCGAGGCGTTCCAAACGGCGACCGGTCGCAATGACATGATGTCCATTGTTGATAAATTTGCGCGTGATAGCTTCACCGAATCCTGCAGTAGCACCGGTTACATATATATTCATTTCAAATTGCCTCGTTAAGTTAGCCTAAAATCCAGTCCATTCAATCTACCAGAAGCACGTTAAATTGCCATTGCAGGTAGTAGAAAAATAATGGCTACCTATACTTACAAATACGGAAAAATCTTAGATGAAATAAAGGCTCAACAGAGTTTTGTCCGATTGAGTATCGATAAGGTATTTAGTACTATCAGCGGTCATATTCGTACGCGATATATCAACCGCCAGCTATTAGCGATGGCGGTATATTATTCGGTAAAAGAACAAATATTAGCTAGAACAATTAATAATATGTATGGGAAATCCTATGAGTTTTGAGCAAAAAAACAACAGCGATGAGATTGATCTGCTCGATCTGCTGCTACAGCTATGGAATGGAAAGAAGACCATCATTGCCGCCGTATGTATTGCTATTGTTTTAGCTATCGGATACATCGTCATCGCAAAAGAGCAATGGACGTCGACAGCGATAATAACGCCTCCACAGTTAGGTCAGTTAGCCGACTACCCAACTGCGGTTGCTGTTATTGACCCTTCAAACAGCAAGGATATTAGCAATGATGTATTTGCTAATTTCGTATCACGTATGTCGGCGGAAACTTTAGCCTTTATGCCTGAAAAACCGTTAGATATTAAACCGACAAATTCGGGCAGCAAAGACTCCTTCACCGTAAGCTTCAGCGCAGAGACGCCAGAAGAAGCTCAAAAATCACTGTTAGCGGTGCTGAGCAAGGTCAATAAGGAAACATCTAGCAGTTTTTATTCTAATGCAAGTAAAGCGCTACAGGTGAGAATGGATGCCATTAACACCTCACTCGATGCCCAACTTCAAACTGCCGAAGCGAAGAAAAATCGTCGCCTGACGGCATTAACAGAAGCACTAAAAGTTGCTGAAGCGACTGATACCAAAAATGTAGCGGTTAAAGAAGTGAACGGACTGTCTGATGATATGCTATTCATGCTCGGAGAATCTGCTCTCAAGACTTTAATAAATAACGAGTCAAGCTGGCCATTATATTTAAGCGATAGCTATTACTCCAATCGTGAAACGTTGCAGGCATTGCAGAAAATTAAGCTAAGCGATACGGGCAATGATAAGTTTGAGGCATTCTCGTACTCGCAGAAGCCTTCGCTACCTATGATCAAAGATGCACCAAAGAGAGCACTCATTCTGATTTTGTCTGTTTTACTTGGCGGACTGATTGGTGCAGCGATTGTTTTGGTAAAAGGCTTCTTACGTAATATGAAGGACAAGAATCAAGCGGCATAACGCCGAGCGTTTAAGTTGATTGGAATTTGAACGCTGGTATGTCACAGATCCACCGAGCAAGCTTTGCGTAACACGACGCGGAGATTGCCGGTGGATTTTTACTTCTACAGTCATCAAATTGTCGCTCATAAATAGTCGATACACTCGCAAAACATCTGCCGCGTATTTTCATTATTATCCATCCTGTTATAGTTAATCCATCCTACATAAACCTGAGAGATAGAGATGTTTAGCATTACGCGTATAACAAACATGGATGAAAAACTCTATACGTTGACAGATCATCTTTATGCAAACGCATTTCCTTATCATGAAAAACGAGAGGAAAGGGCGAAACATTCGGCTTTGGCCAATCCTGCATATCACCTAGAGGCATGGGAATTCGACAACACGTTCGTCGGCTTTATCGGCTACTGGATGTTTAAGCACTATGCATACATTGAACATCTAGCGATTGATCCTAGCGTTCGTTCGCGAGGATTTGGTAAAAAAATACTCGAACATTTCTTAGCTCATCACCCGCAAACGGTGTTGGAAATTGATCCTCTAACCTCGGAGATTGCTCATCGCCGACTGCGCTTTTATCAAAGCTTAGGATTTATTCAAAATGACTTTGTACATCATCATCCGAGCTATCATGCAGAAATGAGTGATCATCAATTAATCGTACTTAGCAGTAAGCAAGCATTGTCAGATGAGCAATACACTACTTTTTGCCACGACCTTCGTTTTGTGGTGATGGACGGTGTTTAGTCTTATCAATAAATATCTCAAGTAGCGACGCTCTTGGCGAAAAGTACAGAATGTTGTTGTTTTGTCTATTATGTAGTGTGATAAAGGGATGTGTGAGTTACCTTACTTCGGCTTTATACATCCCTTTGTATTATTATTTCTTCAACGCGAATAACACTATAAAACTGGGGCTATGGTAAGAAGTAGATTACCAAATCGACGTTGCTCTCCTGATGCAATCACTAATAATGTTTGATCAGATTTGACTTGATTATAGAAATCTTGACGCGGCAAGTATTCTATCGGACAGTTTTCTGGAAGTATCTGCCGATATTCAGATTCAATCGTATTTATAAAGTCAGAGGGATAAGCCATTAAAACTGCTTTTTCAACATTAATACTGGTAAGGATCTTTTCTAGAATTAATGTTGCAGGTATAACTCCCGGCGTTAGATTTAAATAAATAACCGTTGCCTGACGAGGAGCGTTCGTGATGACTGAGTAGTTGCTATCAGCAATCAGCACCTGTGTTTTATGGCCACATTTAGCGAGCGAGCATAGCAGCTCAGGGTGAATGAGTTCTGATTTAATCATAATTATTCTCGGATGAATAAAGGCAGTCGCAAATTGACGGCTGCCTGTAAGTGAATTACATACGGTAAATCCCACCGTTTATATCGATAGTCGCGCCAGAAATAAAACCATCATATTCAGCGGCAAGGAAGCTAATAACTCGAGCAACATCTTCAGGTGTTCCCGCTCTACCAAGGGGAATGGCCTGAATCGTCTGTTCTGCTGATTCTTGGGTGGTATGACGATTGTGAAAACGCGTACCGAGAATCAAACCGGGGGCGACGGCATTTACTCTAATGCCATGTTCGCCGAGTTCTGCTGCTAAAGAGCGAGTCCAAGTCAGTACAGCGCCTTTCGTCGTGGAATAAACTAGAGATCCTGAATGTCCGCCAGAACGACCAGCTAAGGAAGCCAGATTGACAATGCTAGCGCCATCAGCCGATGATTTTAAGAAAGGTAGCGCAGTTTGTGTCACATTAAGCATCGTTGTCATATTCACATCGAGAACGGTCTGCCAGAATTGATGATCAATTTCACCTAACCATTTACGGCCTACTATTCCCCCAACATTATTGATTAATATATCAATTCCTCCCAAAAATTCGGCTGCAGTATTAACACAATGCTCGGCCTCCTCAGAATTAATCAGGTCAGCATAACCATAGGCAGCTTTTTGCCCCAATGAATGAGCTAACTCCGCCAACGCTTTAGGACCTTCTTCACCGCTATGGTAGTGGAGATAAATATCGCAGCCGGATCGAATTAATTGTTCAGCTGTAGCTCGCCCAATCCCTTGTTCTGCACCTGTAATAAAGACTTTTTTACCTGCTAGAGTTCCCATAATTGATACCTCGTGTGTTAGTTTTTTCCTGAAAAGGATTCGGATTGAATAACGCCTTCACGCTGTTTGGCGCAGTAAAAAATGCAAATGAGACCGGTAACCAATAGGCATAAAGATAAAAAGATGAGACCTGGCATGCTGCTATGAGTCATATCGTTGAGTACGCCAACCACATAGGGGGCAACAAAACCGCCGATATTACCGATACAACTTACGACGGCTAATCCGGCTGCCGCTGCTGCGCCTGACGAAATATTGGCCGGCATAGATAAAAATGGGGGAACGGAGGTATATATTCCGATAGCGGCAATACATAGAAACGATAGTGAGACAAACACGTTGTATTTAAAGAAGATGACAGCGCCCACTAAGCCCATCGCCGCAACAACCATGCTGATACCGGCAAACACGCCGATTTTTCGAGTTTTACTTGCCAACAGGCTCCAGGGATAGACTAATAATGCTGCAAGACCATAAGGAATTAGGGCCATCAGACTGACTTTAAAGATATCGTCGCCTGAGATAGCAGTGATGATCGAGGGAAGCCACATGCCAAAACCATAAATCCCACACACCATGCCGAAATTCAGCATTGCATACAGTAGATACTTACGATTTTTAATTCCATTAAAGAAATCAGACAGCGTAATTTTTGACCCCGATTTGGAGCGCTCGGTGCTACTCATCAACCACGCCTTTTCTTCAATATCTAAATAATTTACTTCCTTTGGAGAGTTTTTGATAATAAAAGGAATTAGCAATCCAATAATAATTGGCGGAATACCTTCTATGATAAACAGTAATTGCCATGGTTCCAAACCAAACCAGCCTTGATCTATATTCAGAATAAAACCAGAAATAGGAGAGCCGATCGCATTAGAGAGAGGTTGTACAATAATAAACATACCTAAAATTCTTGTGCGATACTTTTGTGGGAAAAATACTGTAAAATAATAGACTACTGAAGGGAAAAAACCGGCCTCACAGACGCCAAGCATGAAGCGACAGATATATAATTCCATTGGTGTTCTAACAAAACCAAGCAAAGTTGCAAACACCCCCCATGAAATTAAGATCCTCGCAAACCATATACGTGGACCAAATTTTATGGTTCCTGCATTGCTTGGTATTTCAAACATAAAATAGCCAATAAAGAAAATACCTGAGGCGAATCCAAAGGCAGATGCTGTTAAACCAAGGCTGTCCTCTAATGCCATAGCAGCATAGGCCATATTATTACGGTCAAGAAAAGCTAAAAAATAGAGCAATATCATTAATGGGACAATGTGTAGTGTAAGTTTTTTTATTGCACTACGTTCAATATCCTGCGGAGTTCTTTTATTCATAATGGATATTTCCAATGGGCTAGCATTAGCAAGTTGCTAATGTATTTTTTAATTTTCGCTGCAATTAACGATTGGTTATATTTATTTGTCTAATACACTCAGAAACCACTGAATCTAATCTGTGATTAATATCAACTGTAATAATATCTTTCTCATCAACATCAGGAGTTTCTAGGGTATTAAATTGTGAGTCCAGCATTGTATCTTTAAAAAAATGTCCCTTACGCTTCTGAAGTCGTTCTTTGACAACATCCTTACTACCGCTGAGGAAAATAAAATGTATCCCCGAGTTATTTTGTCGCAGTATATCCCTGTATTTTTTCTTAAGGGCAGAGCAGACCATCAATGAATTCTGGTTCGTGCGCAACATGGCATAAGCGGCCTGATTTAACGCCTGTAGCCAAGGTAAGCGATCATCATCATCAAGCGCTTGGCCATTCGCCATTTTATCCACATTATGGCGGGGATGAAGAAAATCACCATCAAGAGATGGAATATTCAATGCAGATGATAGTCTCTGCGCAACTGCGGATTTTCCACAACCAGACACGCCCATTAATATCCATAGTTGGTGATTTTTATGTGGTTTTTCCGATATTATATGACAGTCTGATGATGTTTTTTTTGCACTCATAGTGTTGCTCCTCTAATTTTTATTAAAAGATATTTAGGCAATGAACTCATCGCTAAGAAAGAAAACTAATTTAATATATGACTACGTTATTTGGTTATTTAGCTAGTTAGCGGTCTTACCGATTTTCTATTGATGAGCATTGGAGTAAAAAGATATTCTCTGATCGGTAATGAAGGCTCGGCAATTCTATTTATCAGTCGTCCCACCATTCGCTGTGCCATTTCTGCCAGCGGGGGCATAACGGACGTTAGAGCAGGGGAGCTAAGGTTAGATAACGAAATATTATCGATGCCAACCAATGATATATCGTCTGGAATACGTATACCCGCAGCTTGCAAACCGACCATCAATCCGATTCCCAAAGCATCATTAATTGCTACAATTCCGTCAGGCAGTATAGGAAGCTTGAGGATCCTAGGTGCCAATATTAATCCCAGCTCAAACATCTCAGTATCGCCATACTCGCTGCTGGCTTTACCTTCAATAATCCGAGACTGAAACGGCAAGTTTTGCTGACGTAGCTCAGACAGAAATCCATCAATCTTATGGCTACGGCTTAGTGTCAGCGTCGTCTCTGTGGCAAAAAATATATTTTTGCAGCCGCGCTCAGCGAGATGGCGTGTGGCTAAACGACCTGCTTCAATGTTATTCATTGAAACGCTATCAAAAATATGGGCATGGTTAGATATGCCATCAGGAGAATGATTATCATAGCTGACAATAACCATTCCTTTTTCAGCGGCGCGAATAAAATGAGTCTTCCTGATGTCACTTGCTGCAACAATGATCCCGCGTACACCGTGTGAAAACATATCCTCAATGAATGCACGCTCCTCGTCCTCTTGGCGGTAAGAGTTTCCCAACAATACTCGATAACGAAATACTCTAGCAGCTAAATCCACTTCATGAGCTAATGCAGAAAAACTAGGATTAACAATAGAGGGTACCAGTAAGCCAAAAATCTTATTTTTTTCATCGCCAGCCGATGGCAGGCTCCTTGCTGGACGATAGTTGAGATCGCGTATTGCTTGTTCTATGCGTAACAATGTTTCTGTGCTCATTTGACTAACTCTATTATTCAGCACATTAGATACACTGCTGATAGATACTTTGGCTAGCCGAGCAACATCGCGAATATTTGCCATTAAATCTATCCTCTTATTTACTTCTTTCTGGCCATGTTCCTGATTCCCTAAACAGCAATCTATAAGGGATATATATTCCAAGCAAGCAGAAAGCGAATACATAAATAACTGAATAATACTTTTGTGAAAACTGTCATAACACTCGCGTTATGTTTACTAAACAGCAGAGGAGATTTGATGATACGTGGGTTGAGTAGGGAGAAGACATAAAGACGCCATGGAGCCAAATGATCCTGAAGGAACAAAGCTACCTTGCCGAACGTTGCAGAGAAAGAAAAGAAAAGAATACCATCAGGAACTTTCGGCGCGGATCAATCAAGCAAAAATCTGAGGCCACAATGTGAAAGCAGTGAATGCAGCAGTAAGACGTTAACGCGCGAAAGATAACTGGAGCCAGAATCGCTTAAGCCTGGAAGAACAAAGATGCAAAACCGACATGTCTAGTCTAGAGTTTGACGGACTGGCTAGGAGGAACGTCAGCATGGTAACCATGACTAAAAATCTGTAAATTCCATCTAATGATACCTTTGTCTGGGCTGTTTTTAATGGTCCGCTTTCTGGCTAAATTGAGATGTCCGCCTGTGGGGTATGTTTCACCTTTTGCCGAAGATTTCCTGGCTCCTTGTCTGGAGTTGCTGCAGGGCTTCCAG